>Ga0207433_10002105_pt1 | contig 41400 bp, 63 predicted proteins | sample YelNatPaOPGAMG01_FD_187559 | JGI IMG/M metagenome (GOLD analysis project Ga0207433, IMG submission 187559) | Hot spring thermophilic microbial communities from Obsidian Pool, Yellowstone National Park, USA - OP-RAMG-01 (SPAdes) (version 3) | ecosystem: Environmental > Aquatic > Thermal springs...
AAGGCTTACACGTGTAGCACGCCATGCCTCGACCAATATTATACTTAAATTTAAGTATAATATTGGTCGAGGCATGGCGTGCTACACGTGTAAGCCTTTGTGTGGGCTTTTTTTGGCTATTGGGCTTGTTTTTGCGGGTTTTTTGTGTTTTGTGTGATGTGTGCGTATGGTGTGTTTTGTTGTGCTTGTGTGTATGCTTTGGGGGGGTATAGGGTTTATGGTGATGCCTACATGTGTAGGCTTATTTGGGCTTAGTGTGATAAGTGTATGCGTGTGTATGTGATTGTGCTTGTAGTTGGTGAACAAGATGAGGAAACAATTAGAGAATGGGGCTATTGGGCTGATAATGGGGTTGAGAATAGGGTTCAGGCTAAGGCCATAAAGCAAAGAGAGGATAGGGAAAAGCGTTAGGAATAGGGGGATTAAAGCATTAGGATAAAACAATAAGAGGGCTTAAAAAAATAAAGAAGATAGGGCTTTAATTGTTAAAGTAGATGGAGCTTTAAGCATTAAAGTAGGGGGGGCTTAAAGCATTAAAGTTTGGGGAACTTTAAGCATTAAAGTAGATGGAGCTTAAAACATTAAAGAAACACATAGAGAAAAGAGGACTTCAATTATTAAAGTAGCGCATAATAAGCTTTTAGAAAAGGTTATTTATGGGCTTTATGCATATAATACTATATGTAATAATATGCAAAAGACCCAAAACTAAGATCTTATTTATAAAGTTTTCTAATTCCTGGAGGATTATCTAATATTTAAAGCTTTGTTTTCGCCGCATTTTGCGATTAAGGCCTAAATGTATCATGATGAGTTTAGCGAGTTTTTCAAGGATTTTAGGGGTTTTATGGGATTAAGGTTTATATGTCTCTCAAGTGCATTATCTTTTGCGGAAAAAGGTGATGGAAAAATGAATGCGAGATGCGTTTTAGAGGAAAGAGCCAGAGAGGCCGTAAAAGTAGTTAAGGGAATAATCTTTCAGCCAATATCTGAGAGAGAGAACGCTAGAGCTAGAGCGGATTAAAGAAACTCCTCTCCTCTTTTTTTATGTTTTGAATTGGGGGGATAAAAAAATGGAGGCTCGAGTAATTGGGTCTTGGTATTTGATTGATGTGTTGAGAAGTATAGACATTAACAATAGGCTAGCGATTTTGCTATACCATTATCTGAGAAGGGAAAAAGGTAAAGTGATAAAGCTTTTTACCAATAGAGTGCATTATGAGATATTTAAGCAATTGTGGAATAAGCCGCTAGCGATATACGTTTCTAGAAACTATGTTGTTCTTCAGTTTCAAGGAGGAAGTAGATCTCATTTTTACGTTATCGGAATTAATACTGATAAGAGGCTTTTCATAAACAAGATTAGAGACTTTGATAATTATGGGGCTAGAATTATTTGCGAATATCATGATGATTTTGATAAAGAGGATGATTACAATATTCCGATATACTTAGTAGAGGATAAGAATATTTTCAGAGCAATGGACTTTGAGGAGGATATTGAGAATAGCGAGGAGAAGGTGATCCCAAAATATCGCAAAGATGGAGATAGAGAACAAATGATAAGCTCTTATCGCATTCAAGGTGATCTAATACTAAGAGTTACTACTGAGGATATTTTCTTTGGGAACATAAGACAATTGGTTATAGAACAAGTTGATCAAATCTTGAATAGAGTTATACTTTTGAGGATACAAAATGTTCTAGCTGATATAGGTATATCCTCGCAAATTGTTATAAGATTTAGGAGAGAGGCCTTAATGTTCCGAGCTTTTCCGAGAAACACATCTCTGGAAGAAGAAGAATATTACCTTGGGAACTTAATTGAGATACTGAAAAGGAAATTGAATATCAGCGATATAGCTGAACGCATTAAGTTTGCTATAGGTTTTGATTCTGATACAATTGGATGTGATATAGCCATTCACTTGTTTAATGAGCGGGCGGAATTTGGACAAAGATTTGAGCCTACAATTATTAGGGCTTTAATTAGTTGGGAAACACTCCAGAAATTTGCGGATAAGATAATGAGCCAATTGAAATTAGAGCCTCAAGACAATATAATCTCGAGAGGCCGACATTTGATAAGATATTTTGGGCTTCCATCACGATTTACCATAATGGCTAAACTTCCAAATGCCAATATGGCAAAGGAAGAATATATCATCCCAATAAATATGGATGTTTTGCATATTATGAAGGGAAAAATATATTTGTATCATCCAGAACATAGTCATTTAACAATTGATATTGCGCAAAACCTAGCGGCTGAAGTAAATTCAATTCCACTAGATGATGATTTTGAGGAGAGAATGAATTATTACGCATTAAAGCTACTACCGGATTCAAGACAATTAACGCTTTTTTAAACCCCTTTTTCTTTTTTTCCGTTTTTTTCTTTTCCTCATTTTTGCTTTTTGGGCTTTAGCGTTTAGCGTTTTTTGGGATATTTGGCTTTTGGCTTATGGGGGGGCTTAAGGGGCTTTCTAGCTTTCCCGCAATTTTCTAGCACTTATTTGCGATAAGCCGGTCGAGCTTAGTCTAGGCTTTTGGATTTTTTTGCGGCTTATGCTTTTCGAGCTTCGAGCTTTTCGAGGCTTCGAGGCTTCAGGCTTTTCGAGCCAGTTGAGTTCGAGCTAGTTGGGGGGATGATGGGGGGCTGAAGTGTGGAGCTTTAAGAATTAAAGTAGCGTATGTGCTGGATTGATGTTGGCACGGGGCTTTAATTGTTAAAGTAGCGTGTGTTGGGGGAATTCTAGCCTAGGGGGCTTAAAGCATTAAAGTAACTGATGCGGATAAGCCTGAGGATAATGGGGCTTTAATTGTTAAAGTTACTTCCACTTTGATCATTAAAGTTAGGCATGGGTTAGAGTTGTGCTATTGGGGGGCTTTGATTGTTAAAGTGGTCTGATGGGGGCATAGCATCCTACCCCGGGCTTTGATGATTAAAGAAACGCATATTGATTAGGCTGAGGATAATGGGGCTTTAATGCTTAAAGTAGCGCATATGTGTGTTGGCCTCGGTTGAGGAGCTGGCTTATAAGGCTTTGCCTCCCCCGCATTCTCGAGGCGAGCCTTAGAGAGATGGTTACATGTGTTTATATTTGTTGTCGTAATGCTTATATGGGTCTAGTGGTTTCTAGTCCCCTAAGGTTTATATTCTACACATGTATTGTTGCTTGTGAGGTGGTGCGGGATGGTTGGTGGAAAGGTGCTTGTGTATGATCTTGTTTCGGAGAATCATCGAGCGTTAAGGAATACGCCTCTGTTTGGTAAAGTTCGAGCCGTCCGGATCAAGTGCACCAGCATGTTGTATAAGCTTGGCATACCTTGCACTGAGAGCGTTATACTGATAAACTCTAGCCATGCTGAGAGGATTAGTGAGACCATCGAGATGGTTAGGGAGCTTTATGAAGATGTTTTACATGAGGTTAATAATGCGCTAGGCGTAAGGCTTCCTGAGCCGGTTATTAAGGTGCTTGATATAACTCAAGATCAGTATCAGGTTTTCCGAGATCTCGCTGAGAGAAGACTAAGGGAATCAATTGATGGCCAAATAGATAGAGTCTCGATGATTATCGAGACGGTTGCGGATCAGTCTGATCAAAATAAGAGGAGGAGCATTATACATAGCCTTAAGAAGCTTAAGAAGGAATGGGTTAGAATCAGAAATAGCTGTTTAGAAATTGGCATAAATCTCGAGGATGAGATTAACTATTTGCTTGATTTGATTGATCAGGCGATAAATGCGCTTTATAGCTGATTTCAGGAGGGGTCTTTATGGAGCCGAGCTTTGGAATAGAGTTTGAATTTGATCTTATCCTGAAGAATGGCCGTAGGATTAGGGATGTTGCGCCACGTGCTAGGCGGTATGTTTATGGATGGGATTATCAAGATGATCATACGTGTGCAGTAGAACTTAGGTCTCCCGTGTTCCGAGGTCTTGATCACGCTGTCAGCGAGATTGAGAGGCAGTTTAACTATTGGTGTGATGTTTTCCAAGATGTTGCTCCATACCCGTATAGCGTTAATGGCCGAAGTCTAGGCATGCATATACATATTGGCTTACCCAATAGATGCCTACACTATCACGAGGTTGATGTTGTTGGTAAGAGCGTCGCTAACGTTTATCCATTCCTAGCCGCTTTACAATGCCAGCCTGTTCCAAGCGAGAGGATACTCAGGAGCGCTTACCTCAGGCCATTATGGGCTTACGATTACGAAATAACTGACGATGACCATTATGCTGAGATTAATTTTAATGCCATTGGAACGGTTGAGTTTAGGATCTTTGACGCTAATGTTCCACAAGTTGCATTAACAAATGCGTGGATCATGCGGGAGATAGCTAAAGTTATGCTTGAGAATCAAAATTCAGATGTTGGTGTTAATCGAGAGAGATATAGGCATGATAGGAATATGGCGATTAGGTATGGCCTTAAAGCCCTAAATATTCTAAACTATTTGCAAATGATCAAAGATATGATAGGAAATGTTGCCATTCCTAGTTATCCATTTATCCGTGAGTTGCTATATCTTGCCGTGAAGTATCGCATGAATGCATGGGATATTATGAGAGCTGTAACGCAATCGCTTGGGACTAAAGAATTTGAATATTTCAGGGCTATGTTCAAGAATCCAAGAGACTTTATGTCTAATGTTATGTCGGTTATCAATAATTCTATGCATGATGTTGTTGATGAGCGATGTAAACAGATTATTTTAGATGCGCTTGAAAATTCTAGAAATCTAAATACTCTGGATGATCTGATTGCATTGGCTAGAACATTTGCGCCAGAAGTTCCCTCGATTTACGTGATACCGTTCCATTCAAAGAATCTACCGAGCCGAAGCTATGTTAAGAGGTGCATAGACCTGCACTATTATCGTGTGTGTAGAATTAACGAGGTTGATAATACTCCATACGATGATGTAGCTAGTAGGATACATTACCTTATGAGGCATCACGGGGACGGATTTGTAAACGTGCTTAGCCCCGAGGATGTGATCAATAGGCCTGAGCGGTTCTATGTTTTCGTGGTGCCTGATCCGGATAATAGGCGTGAGGTTGTTCTAGGATGCATAGCTGTCAGAATGTCCACAGGAGAGATTTCGAGCCTAGTTGTTGATAGGAGATATAGGCGCCTTGGAATCGCCAAGATTCTGATAAAAACCGTTATGCAAGTATTTGATCTGCATTATAGGAATTCATCGAGGCCGATTTTGCACGGATACGTTAAGAAGAAGAATGAGCCGATGATTAATTTGCTTAGAAGCATGGGCTTCGTGATTGAGCCGTTTAATCAGGATGTGTATAGGTTTAGGGTTGCTGTGAAGGAGAGTGATTAGCCATGTGCGGGATAGCCGGGGTTTATGGTGTTAATGCGTTAAGGCTATCATTGATGATTACGTTGGCGCAAATTAACCGAGGCACTAGGGGGACTGGATTAGCGTGGATCAACCATAACAGGATTAAGGTGTTGAAGGAGCCGATTCATCCGGTTAAATTCTTCAAGAAGCATTATGATAGGCTTGAGTGGAAGGTTAAGGTTGCTGTTGCGCATAATAGACAGCCATCACGTGGAGGGGTTACGTATCAGAATACGCATCCATTTACAGACTGTAAGGGTAGATTCGCACTCGTTCATAATGGCTCTTGCATGTTCGATAATAACATAGTGTCTAAGATAAAGAGGGAGCATATGGTATTGGGAGAGACCGATAGCGAGATAATCACGCATCTTCTCGAGGATCTGTATGAGGAGCATGGAGACATGGTTAGCGCTATTGAGGCGCTATTTGATACGGATTTCTCTGGAGCTATTCTAGTGCTGACGAGAGACGGTAAAATCTATGGCGCTAGGGATGGCGTGATGCCACTACACTACTGTAAGACTAATACACATGTCTTACTGGCATCAGAGGCCTCTGCGATTGAGGCGATACTAGACACGAACGCCAAGATTGAGGCATTGAAGATACAGCAAATAATTGAGGTTGATGGCGGTAGGATAGAGATACACGGGGAAGGTATAGAGGAGGCGCCAGCACGTTATTATTATTATCCATATGCCTATGCATCAAGGCGGGCTAGCTCCCCCTATTATCCCTGGTATTATGATTGGGAAGACTGAAGCCCCTTCTTTTTTTATTTTTTAGGTTTACACGTGTAGCTTTGCTTCTAGTGTATGGGTTTATGAGTAATTGAATATGTCCTAGGGGGGCTTAAAGAATTAAAGAAAAGCATAGAGATAAGGGAGCTTTAAGTATCAAAGTGACGGATAGAATAAGCCGATAACAATATGGGGCTTTAAAAATTAAAGTAACGGATAGAATTGGGCTTATTGATGATGGGGCTTAAAGCATTAAAGTAACATGAGAGATGAGCCATCTAGGGTAATACTCCTAAGGCTTATGTCATGTATGGTTTATATGGTGCTTATGCGCTATACCTATTGAGGTGAGGCGGGTATGGTGGAGGAGTGGGATGAAAAAGTTAGGGAGGCGGCTAAGGCAATATTGGCGCATAGAAACGAGATTGAGGAGCTGATACGGATTTACAGGGATTTGCCTATTGTGTATGTGTGTCCGTTTTGCGGCTATATCAGTAGGGAGCCGATGAATAGGGAGATAAAGGCGGAAGTGTATTATCGTGGTTGGCCATATGAAGATGAGTGGATTACGGAGGTTATTGGTTTCTGTTTTTGTTCTAGGTGTGGAGCGACTCCGGAGAATTGCAAATATTTCTTTGGGTATGTTAAGGATGGTGAGAAGGTGTTGCAGATAAATAGCGATGACTTGGATAAGGTGAGGGCTAGGAGCCTTAAGGTTATGACGAGGGAGTATAAGGCGGCTGTCGAGAGGATAAAAGCGATACTAGCCGATGAATTGAATCGCATACGGGAGAGTGCTGACGAGATAGTTTATTGTGCATCTTCCGGAGAATGTTATTGTGTTGAGGAGATGCCTGAGGATGTAGGGAGGCTGGTGATGACACTTTACTGCCTAATCAAAGATCCGCCTGAAATGGTTGATGAGGAGGTGATTTGATATGGCCGGGTTCATTAATTTAACACCACATAAGGTAACCATTTATTCTAGGGATGGCAAAAAGATAATAGCAGAGATTCCTCCAAGCGGGCTAGTCGCAAGGGTTACGGTAACCTCTAGGATTGTAGGCGAGATAGCAGGGATTCCGGTCAGGAAAACGGAATATGGGGAGATAGAGAATTTGCCTGATCCGATGCCTGACACGTATTACATCGTCAGCACGGTGGTGTTGATTGCGTTGAAGGAAAAAGGAATCAATAGGCCTGACGTTATTTCGCCGGACACCAACCCGGATTCCGTTATAAGGGATTCAGAAGGAAGGGTTATAGGGGTCAGGTTCTTCCAGACCCTATAAAACCCCCCACTTTTTTCCTGTTTTTGGTTCTGTTTTTTATCTCTTGAAGTAGTGGTTAGGCCATTTATCTCTGTAACTACACGTGTAATTCCATCTTTAGGGTATGAGCCCATAGACGAGCCGACATAGACGAGCTATTTCCGGTATTACTCTCGAGGTTTGTGGTGCATATGGTTTATATGGCGCTTATGCACAGTATCTGTCGAGGTGGATAGGAGTATGGTCGAGGTTGGAAAGGTTGGGAGGTTTAGCGTCCGCATGCATGACTTCATGCAGTTTAGCATATGTCTTGATGACGTGGTGTATGACCTTAGTGGGAGTATGGCGATGGATCTGATGATGTTGCTGAGGAGCGTTGATTATGTAACCGTCGAGAAAAGGCGTGGCAGGCTTATCGTAACATGTGATGGCCTAAGGACGCTGTATATCGAGGATGAGGAGAGCCGCCCGGGATACCGTGTTCTGGCGATTGCGAGGGTTGTGGGTAATGATGGCGTGAACTATTTTGTCGCATTCTCAGACCCGATGGCGGATGAATACGTGCATTACCATGAATGGGTTGATAGGAACATGAATAGCCAAGGATACTTGTATGACGATATTGCGGAGTTTATCTATGTTAATGAGTGGGATGCAAGGCCGGAGATCATAGACGAGTGGATTAAGGTGTTTAGCGATCCGAGAATCCTTGAACACTTCCCCGAGCTTAGCTTTATTGTAAAGAGGCTTGAGGAGGTGAGGAAGCATGCCTGAGGTTGTTGGTAGATGTTGGGTCTGGAGGGACGAGGAAAACAAAATGGAGTATGCGATAACCATTGAGGGCTTTGATTCGCACAATGGTATCATAACCAAGCTGAGGCTTGAGAGGTTCTATAGGCCGCTTGGATTTTGTTTTAAGAATAAGTGGGGGCATGTTTGGATCGTTGAGTTCAATAAGGTTGGGCCGAAGGGGAAGCTGAGGGTAAAATGTATTGAGAGGGGCTATGAGTGGAACGGGACTTACGTTAAAACCAGGTATTCGGTGAGCATTGAGACGGATTTCATAGAGCCTCCTTGGTTCGTTAAGTTGGACGAGCTTGAAAAGGAGATCGGCTACTGTGATGTGGATTATGGGTTGCAGACGATAATCACCCATATAAAAGACCTGTTCATGATACACTTCAAGATCCCCGAAGAGCTACCGGAAAAAATCGGCTAGAAACCCCCTCTCCTTCTTTTTTCATCCTAGCCTACACATGTAGAAAAGACGAGCCAATAACGGTATGACCGTTTTTGTGTTGGGTGTATAAGGTTTATATGGTGCTTATGTGTTCTCATTATCGAGGTGGTTGAGATGAAAGAGGTTAAGTTGGGTGATAAGATCAGCATCTTCGAGCCGGTAACCGTGATAAGGATTCGTAAGGAGGCTCTGGAGCGCTTGAATAGGTTTTCAAGGGATGTAAGGAACATGGTGTTGGATGAGGCTGTAAAGGCTACTTTGGAGACTGATCATCCATATGATGTTACCCTTGAAGACGTTATAAGGGCGGAGGCCAAGGTCTATTCGAAGATTAAGGTTAAGGTTAATTCGAGCTGGAGGTGGTGGTAGGATATGTCAAACGGAAGGGGTAAAATTACGTGTCATTATTGCGGTGCAAAGTGGTATCGCAGGGAACTAAAAATTATGGCTGACACCGACGCCGATGAATACGGTGTCTATGTAGTGTATGAATATGTTTGCCCAGCATGTTCAGAGCCGATCTACGACAGACGTTTAAAACCGCTTCGTGGATATGTGGCACCAAGTTTTGACGAACCATTAAGGTGGGAAGATTGAGAAACCATTTAGTCAAATTGATTTGACCCATAGGGGGGTGATTTAATGGGAGAGGATGAGTGGGATAATATTGTGATTGGAGGGTGGAGGGTAATTACTGCTTGGGATATAAGTCTTGCTGTAGTAAAGGTGCAGGAGCTGGAGAAGAGGGTTAAGAAGCTGGAGGAGGATGTGGCGAGAATATCCAAGATGCTGGACGATATTGTTAAAAAGATAGCCTAGGTGGGGGTGGTTGGGATGAAGGATGGGGAGGAGCTTGTTAATGAGCTTGTGGAGGAGGGGGAGAGGGCCGTGAGTTGCAAGTGCCCATACTGCGGCAGGATGCTGGATCATCTTGAGATGATCACGGAGGAGGAGTGGGCTAGGGACTTCAGGGCCACAGGCGTCGGGCTGGAGCGGAGATACCTGAGGACGGTTGATTGGTATTTCTGTTGCCCATACTGCGGCGCATTATTAACCGATTGCGAGAACATCGCCAAGGCCATCCTCCAAGGGACTTGGAACTGGGAGGGGGATTGAGTGATGAGTGAGGACGTAATTAAGGATGTGGTTTCGATTTATAGGGAGGTTCCGGTTGAATGCCTTATTGAGGCGTTGCATGCTAGCTGGGACGAGATAGACGAGGATCTAAAAGCGGTCATGAGAGCCTACAGCATCCCGGAGGAGTTGCTGTTACATATCAGGGAGTCAATGAGGCAGTATATTGTCAAGGAGCTGAGGGAAAGGGGGTTGCCGGAGGAGGAGTGGATGGTTGAGCCACTTTTAAAGCTGTTCATCCGCCTATCCAAGGTAATGCTATTAGATGATCTACGGGGGAGGTGATGGGATGAGGGGGTTGGAGTTCATGTTATGGGATGGGATGGACTCAAATGCGTATGGGTGGGTCTGGGATGGGATGGATATAAATGCGTATGGATGGGTTTCTGTATTTGTTTATAGACCGCAGAGTTCTTTTGAGAGGATCATATGGGAGGATATGAGGAGGCGTTACCGGAGGAGGAAGTGAAGGGATGAGGAGGAAAAAGGAGTCATCCTTGAGGATGGAGAGGCCGCCATTTCTTTGGCGACTTCAATACTATATTCATTGTCATCCACGCTTATCTTACACCACCTTTATCTGGCTTTTCCAACCCGATCCGGCGTGGCGCAATGGAATCATTGATATAATACGGGATCCGGATCTCAGCCTAGGGGAAAAAATTAAGCTGTTTATATTGAATTTGATGGAGGTCATACCGATATTCAGTGGCCTTGAGTGGTGGCTGTTCTACCTGAAGTTCTGGAAAAGTGTGAGAAAGGGGGAGATACCATGATGAGGAGGGGGAGATGATGGGGGTTATAGATGAGGTTGATAGGATTGTCGAGGAGGTTAAGGATCGGTATGTCGAGCAGTTTCTCAAGAATATCGAGGATTGGCTTGACAGGTATTCTGGTTGGGATGGTAGGATTGAGGTGGGCGAGGGTAAGAAGCCCTGGATAATCAAGGTTGATGTCTATGACGAGTCCGGAGTTCCGGTAGAGTCCGGTGTCTTCGATACGAGTATATTGGCCTCCATCATTTCCCGTGAGATACACGTGAAGGTCAGGGAGATCGTTGATGAGGATAATGTTGCTACCGTTGTTGCGGCCTTGCTACTCAGGCTGAACACGCTGGCATGGGATGTTAGGGATGAGGTGATGGGCGGCATAATGCAATATTTGGGCGAGCTTGGGTTCCGGGGCCAATTCTCCCAGACGGATCAGAGCAGGATAGTCTTTAGGAGTGGGAGGTGAGGGCCTTGAGGAGGGATTTTGATGTTGAGTGGGATACACGTGATCATGATACGTGGGATATGATCTGGTTTTTCGATCAGTCCAAAAAGGGAAAGAAGAGGAGGAAGAAGCGGTAGCTAGATTTTTATTTCGTCGAGGCAGTCCACCTTAACAACTTCCTTCCAGTTATACACGTGATATTTTCCATCATCTGATTTCAGTAGGAGCAGGTATGGTGGTTTCATGTTGAAGAATATTAGGACGCCTATTTCTGGGCTTTCAATGTATCTAGTCCAGATCTTAACCTTATGGCCAAGGAAGGAGGCCACGATGCGATCCAGCGATGGCATGTCTATTGTTGTGCACTCCTAGACATAAATCTTTTATCTCGTTTTCGTGAGCTTGAGGGATACGAATATGTATAGCAGTATTAGCCCATATGCTATCAGTATCATCGCCCAGATCCAAGGCCAAGGGTCTGGAGTGTTGATCACGGGCAACTCGCTCATATGATTAAATGAATGTGCAAGGTGTTTATAAATTTTCTCTTTACGAAAAATTTTTATGAGGGCTTATTATTTATTATTGCGAGGTGGGGTGGTGTGCCCGGTAGTAGTTTACTTGATGCGGTTTTGAACCGTGAGCGGATTAGGATTATTCGCTTGCTTGTAAGGAAAAAGATGTATCCTTTGCAGATTTCGAAGAAGTTGAATCTCAGCCATTCAGATGTTGCGTATCATCTTTCAGTTCTGCATGATGCCGGTATTGTTAAGCGTGAAGTTGGCAGGACTGGCGAGGGTAGGCTTGCGTATTTTTATGACATTGATCGGCCTAGGCTTAAGCACATATTGTATGAAGTCCAGGCAATTATAAACGGCATTCTTGACGAGCTTGGGGAGTAGTGAGGTGATGAGTGAATGAGCGAATCACCTACCAAGAAGTTTATTGTTGCAATTGATAGGGAGGAGTTCGTGAAGACGTGCCACAGGATTGCCGACGCCTATATAGCGTCTGAGGTTGAGGATCATGAGGGAAAGCTTGATGAAGAGCATCTTAAGGATGTTCTGGAGGTGGCTGAGAAGATTAGGAGGGCGAAGAATTTTGATGAGGTTGTTGATGCGCTCCTAGATGATGCCGCATTAAAATTCGACATATTCGTGGACTTCATTTGCGGGCTTGATTTACCACGATGGCATAGGATAATCTTATATGGCATAGCCGTAGAAAAGGAATATGGGGATATTGTATGATGCGGGGTGAAAAATAATGAGCAAACATGTTGGCTTGAAAATATCGCTTGATGAGTGTATTCATAGCATTAAGCTTGATTCCGGCTTGAAGTATGATCGCTATTTTGCAATCGCATTCCTGAAGAGTAAGGGTGATCTGCCTCCATGTGTAGCTGTTGGCAGTCTTGAGGTTGAGAAAGAGACGGGGGAGGCTGAATACTTTAACCCATGTAAGTTCTATTCCCTTGATAAGATGTTTGAGGCGGTCATACACATGTTGGCCTCATACATAGCGTTTTATGCTTTCGAGAACTCCGTCAGCCCGAGACATGTCTTCATGAAGTTATTGGATATGTTTAGATCCGATTATAGGTTGCTTGATAAGCTCGTGAATCTATCTGAGGGGTATTATAGAAAAATGGTGGAGATTGAGTCTAGTGGGGCAGGGGAGTAGCTGTTAGTAGCTCTATCAGTGCCCATAGCAGTAGTATTAGCACCTCTAGTAGCATTGATGGGATTTCGTGTCCGCTTCCGATGCTTAATTTATGGTTTTGCGCTACTGCCTCGTCTATGAGCCATATCGTGGCCATGCCGCCGAATAACGGCATGTGTAGTCTAAAGCATAGTATGTATGCTATCGTAGCCCAATGATAGTGTTCGAATAGTGTTAATAGCGGATACCGGTATTTGCCCAATGGCTTTCCCCGGCGAGCATCGTATATGGCCCATTTCCAATACCAGATGGCGTTTGCAATGCCGCCTATCCACAAGCCTATTACCGCCCAGGCTAGATTCCAGATGTTCATCACTTTCTCGTGTTTATGGGGAGAAATTTAAATATAGCGCCATGAAAAACTACTAGGCATGGAGTTCATGATCGTTGAGGCGTTGAGCTTGATAATAGTGGTGGGTGCATTGGTGCTCTTGGGCATGAGGGTGATAACGTATGAGCAGGCGGTTACATTAATCTCAATAGCATTATCAATGATCACCGGCAAATACATAGCAAAATATGAGAGAACTATTGTAGCCAAGGCGAGATCACTACATGTGAATAGGAGGAGGGTCTGGGGAATCCTAGCCGTGATAGGCTTAGTTCTAGGCATATTCCTATTCTGGGGTGGCGAATGGTTAATCTGGGATTGGATAAACAGTATAGTGAACGGGCCTTGGATTAACATGGACATGTTTTGCAAGGAGTGGAGCTTCTATGCGCCACTGTTTCTTTATCGTTGGGATTGCCGGACGTGGACTGGCCCATTTGACTTGGGTAAGATGTGGATTGATCTCGGCGGCTTCTTAATTATCGTCTCTGCATTCGTATTAGGATATATAGCTAGGCCTGTTATTGAGGGGTTCATCAGAAAAAAATTTGGAGAGAGGTAGTATGTGTTAGCTGACTTCGTATGCACGGTTTACGGCTTTTACTGATCCCCATGCGCCGATGATCAGGCCTATTACCACAAGCCATAGACCCAGTAGTAGTTTGCCGGTGTCGAAGAATGTTAGCACCTGTGTTGTTACTATGGGTGATTCCCACAGTTCATATGCTGGGATTGTTATGATCCGCTCTATCTCCGGGACGTAGTGTTTGCTTGGGGAGCTTAGGAGCGAATATTTGTATCCGGTGGTTGCTTGGACATAATGATATGACACGGCTGAGCCTATGACGCATAGGCCAGCAATTATTAGCACTATTGCGATCAGCCCATGTGGCTTGGTGATGCATTTCAGTATCTTGCCGATGTCCTTGAACACCACGTGCCATCTTGTCTCTCCCTTGCTCACCTTGTGCATGAATCCGCCGAAGGCTAGGCCTAACACTATTGCTAGCACCCATACGAATATTGTTACTAGCAGGCCTATGCTCAGCATTTTTCCCTGACCTTCGATAGGGGGTGGGTGGATCTGGCTAATAAATCTTACCTATCACGGGTTCCACCTAACTTTTAAGAGGTCTTCCAGATGCTTGTATTTGCAGACTATGAAGTATTCATCGCTCCCGGCAAATAGTAGCCCAACCAGTTGATCGTTCTCGCTTGGCTGGTCTCCCTGCATCAGGAAGACCGGGCTTCCGCTGTCGCCTCCCTGTGATTGGCCTTTTACCACTATTTGATCCGTGAATACCACGTATTCGTCGTTATACCAGACTTTTACGGTTGCATTGTCATTTACTATTACGCCTTCGGTGTATCCCGTAGTTCTCCCGCATTTCCATACCTTGCGGCCAACCACGCCATCCCCGGGGTGGGTTCCCTTTGGAAGTATGATTGATCCATCCTCCATGTAAACCCCTTTCGCTATGCTCCTATCATTGGATGATGGCTGGAATGTGGCCACAGCCGCATCTATGAGCCTGTATTCCTCTGAGCACCATTTTCTCAGTAGTTGGCCGAATATCATGCATATGTATGCCTTGAGTGTTGATGGCATTACTGGAACGTATCTCTTTAGTATTCCAACCCTATCATGCGGGTCTTTGCCCCCGTCATATGGGCCAGGCTGGACTATTGCCGTTTTTCCAGGGTCTCCTCGGAAGACGTGCCAGTTGCTTACCAGCACCTCCGTGTTGTCGGTTATGTCTTGGAAGACGCCGGATAAAGTCCCGGCGGTAGTTTTTGTTGAGCCAATGCTGACTCCCCCCGCCAACACGCTTACCCGGCCCTTCCTGTCCATCCCAACCCCCCTAAAGGGCTTTGAATCTCCCGGTAACGATGACCTCTATGGAGTATCCCGATATTTCAAATTTCCTGAACAGGGTTGCGTGCTCCTCGTCATCCACGTATAACACTATCTTGTTGCCATTCACCGAGTATCCGGATACCCCCTTCTCCTTCATGAAGGTATCCAATATTTTCTTGAGCTTTTTATCAATTTTCTGTTGGGCCATCACATCCACCCACCCATAAACTTTAGCATATGACTTGCTTATATGTGTTATGTTAAAAAGAAAAAAGATTATGAGGGTTTACGGGCCTATTCTTCCTTCATGCCGTCCATGATGAAGTTCGTTATCGCCAGCCTGATGTATTCGGATCTGTTCCTGATTCCTTTCTTTTGCATGTCCATCTTCATTAGCGCTAGCAATCCTTTTGGGATCTTTAGGCTGACGAATACCATGTTCGTGTCATCGTCATCGAATGCGAACTTTTTGACCGGGTTGTTGTCATTGGATTTTCCGCCATCCAAGATTGATAGCAACTTCATGTGTTCTTTCAAGCCTCTCTGGATTATGAATCGCAGGGCGGTATTGCGGTATCGGTAGAGCTTCATCCGCACCATTTTATCAACTATTTGGACTATCGGCTCTGGGAGGTGTAGTGTTACTATTTGCATTACTCCTTCACCTCCTCGACGCTCACACGTATAGTCCATCCTATGACTTGGTCGCCGTAGCAGTCATTGCTCCAGAATGTCTCGTGCATTCCCTTGATCATGTCTAATGCTTCTTGAATTGTGTCACATTTCTTTATCCTGACGCTTCCATCCTCGCCGTCCAAGAATACGTCAAACTTCAATACCTTGATCTCGCCCATAGTCCCACGTGATTGTGATGCATCAAGTGTGATATATAGATGTCTTCCGGGTATTTGACATGGTATTAGCATGGTGTATTACACGTGTATGTGTTATGCGCTATGTTTATATGGTGTTTGGGTTAATTATGGATTGTGAGGGGATATGGCTCGGGTTAAGCTGGTGCATGTAAGGATTGAGGAGGATGTGTATCGCAAGATATGGGCTATTGTGGCGGATAGGTATCTGACGCATAGCCGCAACTTGTCAGCTATTGTGAATGAGGCTTTGAAGGAGTATATTCGAAAATATGAGAGTAAAGGCGAGAAGAGGCGAAAGAGGAGGACATAATATACATAAAGTTTTTAAGGTGCTTATGTGTATAATTATCTGTGAGGTGAGGGGTGAATGGAAAACGAGTTCCTGAAACTATGGTCTGAGCTGGAGGAAATCGCCGACAGGGCTAGGCGTGAGGCTAGGGGCGTCGCCATCAAGGTATGCAACGTGATCAAGGAGAGGTATTGGGATCGCATCAAGGCTGTGGCCGAGAAGTATGGCCTTGAGCCGAAGCTTGGCATAGAGATCAATGGTAGTGATCCAATTAGCTATGTGCCGGTGCTGTATTTGATTTCCGAGGAGGTGCTGGCGCCGGAGCTGGTCGAGAACCTTAAGGAGAATATCCATAGGGAGCTAGGGGCGTGGATCAGCGATGCAAGGCTACATGTGGTGTTGCTGACAAGGGATGCCAAGCGTTTCCTGAACCTGGAGCTGATCAAGAATAATGAAAAGAAGGGGGGTGAGGGTGATGGAAGCTGAGGCTGGAGGGATCCTAGTCTTCGATGACTGGAATGAACTGTGGAGGTTCATCGAGTCCCGGAAAGAATATGTTGCCATTGATAGGGCGAAGACTAAAGGGAATAAGACGGCGTATTTGGCTAGGCTGACGAACGACATATGTAGGCTTCCGGAGATCTTTAAGGGCAGTATGGCGCATCATTATAGCTTGGAAGGGTTTGCGAAGCTTGCCTTGATGCTGAGGAGGCAGAAGCAGAGCTTGGACGCCATACGGAAAGAGTATGCTTGGCAGGATTGGGCTGTCGATGCTTTAAACCAGATTATTAAGCAACGTGAAGGGCTGATTGACGAGATATACGAGCATGTCGCTGTTCACCCGGTAGTCCAATGGGTTAAGCGGGTAAAAGGGCTTGGAAAGCATGATGCAATACTATTCTTGGGCTTTATTGATCCGCATATTGCGACCTCGGCGGGGAAGGCTTACAAGTATTGGTGCCTCGCAGGCCCCGAATCGAGGCTAAAGTCTGGTAGGAAAGCTGAGGGCAGGCCTATCCTTAGAGGCGAGGGGTTCTTCATGGCAAGCAGGATCTGGATGCGAGGCGATGAATATTACAAGCCGCTAGCTGAAGCAAAAAAGGCATATTATTTGGACAAGCTACCGCAAGATGAGAAAGGTAGAAATGCACATGCACATATCAGGGCATTGCTTTGGCTGGCCAGACTACTTGTTGGCCATGCTTGGGAGATGCATCGCAAGTTCGAGCGGTTGCCGATTAACCCGCATGCCAACCATATTCCGCCAAAGCCCGATGAAGATGCCGTTTTCGATAACGATAAGATCCTAAATGCGATAAGGAATGGCCTAAGGCTTCCGCCCGAGGCTGTCAAGGTTTAAATTTTCCACCTCTTTTTCTTTTTTTGCGAGCTGGAAAACTTAGTGAGCTGTATGATGTAGCGAGCTACTCTTAACAGTGAGCTAGATAGATGAGCGAGCTTAGGAAGAGAGTGAGCTGGATTAGGAAGCGAGCTTGAGAATTAAGGGAGCTTAATGCCAGAGCGAGCTTCTTCTAAAAGTGAGCTGGAACACATAGCGAGCTGGAAAGAAAAGTGAGCTACGCACGAAAGCGAGCTGGACTGTGAAGTGAGCTAAGTCTTTGGGCGAGCTTAAAATCGGAGTGAGCTACGGGTTCCAGCGAGCATACCCCTGAAGTGAGCAACCTATCTGAGCGAGCTGATTTTTTAAGTGAGCTATGAGGCATAGCGAGCTAAATTGTCCAGTGAGCTGAAGAGAAGAGCGAGCTGGTGGGTGAAGTGAGCTACAATATTTAGCGAGCTTTTTCTGAAAGTGAGCTGGAACACGGAACGAGCTACAAGACGGAGTGAACTGCATTGTGTAGCGAGCTAGGATGATGAGTGAGCTGTTCATTGAAGCGAGCTGAGGAATAAAGTGAGCTATCTACTCAAGCGAGCCACGATAATGAGTGAGCAACCCTCGGGAGCGAGCTGAATGGCTTAGTGAGCAAATAGGTATAGCGAGCTGAGACGATAAGTGAGCTGGGACATAAAGCGAGCTGAAATAAAAAGTGAGCTAAATAAAAAAGCGAGCTATGAAATCTAGTGAGCTGTGGATTGAAGCGAGCTGTGAGCTTGAGGGAGCTACCAATACAAGCGAGCTGGAATCGTGAGGAAGCTAGGGGGAATAGCGAGCTTAAAATCTGAGTGAGCTGGAGTCTATAGCGAGCTTTGAATAAAAGTGAGCTACCTCAAGAAGCGAGCTATATGAAAGAGTGAGCTGGAGGAATGAGCGAGCTGAAATAGAAAGTGAGCTACGCAATAAAGCGAGCTTGAGAAGAAAGTGAGCTATCCCGTCAAGCGAGCTGAATGGGAAAAAATATGGGGGTTAGATGTCTATGAACTGGTATTTGCCTTTGACCCTCATGAATGCTTTTGGCTTGACCTTGTATTCTCCTTCAAGGGCTTTGAGGTCTTTGAATCTTTCCGCTAGCCTGCTTTGATCCGCTGGGGCGTCTTCCTGTTTTACCTGTATCAGCCATATCTCCTTGTTTTCGGGGAATATTGCTATGATGTCTGCTGGGCCTAGGCTTCGGCTACTTCTTATGACAAGTGCCCCCATCTCCCTTAGCTTTTCACGGCAGAAGTGTTCCACCTGGTAGCCCTTCTTGTATGGCGTGGTTTTCTGGCTCATGGGCGGCTATCGCCCCAGCATCTGGACGTATTTTGCACGTGCTACTCCTAGGGCGCCTAGGACTCGTAGGATCACGAAGTTGGCCAGCTTCCTGTTTTTCTCGATGTAGCTCTTGGGGATGTAGAATGCCTGTTCCTCGAGGTCAATGTATATTGGGATTCGGTCTCTTACCTTCTTCCTCTTTCCGTCGGGCGTGATTATGTAGCTCTTCCTCGTGATCACGTAGTATTCTTTTCCTTCTACTTTTACCTTCTTGAGCATGAAGTTTTTGTCGGGGAACCTTGTCTGCAGACTCTTGACATATTGCTGTATCCGATCTAGATCTACTCTTGCATTGGGTATCCTTACAACTTCGAAGAGAGCATCGTATCTACTGTGATTGGACTTTCCCATTACCGTGATGTCGGCGTATTCATCGAAGATCCGCACCAGCCGCATCCATCATCACCCCCGGGGCTATCTTACCTTATGCCTCTCCACGTATTCCTTTAACGCCTCATTTATGACCAGCCAGATAGTCCTTACTGGTGTTCCATACTTGAAGGCGGCGATCAGGGCTAGCTCCCGGTAAACATCACTGTCTATCATGACGTGTTTCCTGACGTATTTTGCCTTGTCTTTTTGGGCAACTTTCTGAGCCGGCATGCCTCAATCACCCTATGGGTATTATGGTTATTGTGCTATTTAAGCAATACGCCAATAAGTGATGGAAGTAATACCCATATGGGCGCCATAATTGTTCAAGGGTCTTGAGGTATGATCAAGTCCCTATACTTTAGCAGTGCCTCCACACCATACCACCTTATCATCTGATTCACGAATAGCCAAACATCCCTCATGGGAAGCCTTACCCTACCCAACCCATCAACCACCTCATGGGATTTATGGTTATTGTGTTATTTAATCATTACCTGTATCGGTGCTAGAACTACACGTGTAATCCCACGCATGAAACAAAAAAATAAAGAGGGGGGTTTTAGTTGCTAGAGGACTTCGTATAGTTCGGGGGTTATCATCTTGATTAGCTTGTTGGCTAGGAAGGCGTCAAACCATTTCTTGACCGTCCTGTCATCGGGGCCTCTGACGTTTGCTATCGCCATCAGGATATGCTTGCGGGGGATTTGCTGGCCGGGTATTATCGCTATGTATCCAAGATGCTCCTCTAGGAACTTCCTAACCTCTGCGAAGACCCTTCCAACCTTGGGCTGGGGGTTGGCCGCATTCAAAAGTTTGTGCGCTTCTTGCGTGTGCTGGGCGATCCATACCTTCATTGCCTGCTCGATCTCATGGCTCAAAACCCCGTGAAATCTGCCGTATTTCTGGAAAGCTACCCGCCTAAACTCCTCTAACACCTTCTTATCCACATAGACATATATACCGGCTTTATTGGGAGGAAGCCTCGGCATCATTGTTCACCTCGGATACTAGTAAACTTTCACGGATACTAGTGCTATATGATACATATATATATACATTTCTATCAAGAAAGTTAGAGTAGAGTTCAAAAAAATTAGAGATAAATAAGGCTTATGCAAAAACCTTATTATCAGAAGGGGTGGCGAAGCCTTATGGGGCGGGGGCACCCACGCACGCAAAATGCACACATTTTTTTGTGCTGTAACGTAGCCTCAAGCCTCTTATAACTACACGTGTAGTTACTCCCTATCTTCTTCAACGGCCCTAGCGAAGCTGAAGCCATCCACAGCTTTTGGCCTTAACCTGAACGTTAGCATCAGCCACACGAGGAACCTGACCTTAAGCCTCTCCAGCCTCTCCCCTATCCGCATCACGCATCAGGCATAATAACGACCAATATATTTCTATTAACGATATGAGCAGGGCTGAGCTTATCGCATACATCGTCCTCATGGCCATGTTCCTGATCACGGTAATCATGTTGCTGGTCTTCTTGGGCCAGATGATAAACCTGCTAAACAAGTGCCTAGACCAGCCATGCACATGCTTCCAATGGCCCTCAAATATACTGTGCTACAATATTACAAGGTGAATCACACGTGAATATCAAGGAGCTGATAGACAGGTCAATGACAAACAGGGCTAACGAGAGGCCCCTTGAATACGCCTTCGCATGGTCTTGCCTAGCGCCGCTCCTACTAGTCCCAGAGAAGCATAGGAGGAGGATCAGGATTCTGGATGTTGGAGGGGCTGACAGCCTGCTATCTAAAACCCTAGCCAACCTGGGCTTCGACACAACCGTAATAGACATAAACCCCGTAGATCACGGCAAGGCGAAATACATATGCGCCAACATCCTCACATACGACTTTCCCGAGCAGTCATTCGACATCATAATAGCCATCTCAACGATAGAACACATTGGCCTACAATGCTACGGCCAAGACATACAAGACCCGGACGGAGACATCAAGACGATGGAGAAGATCCACAGGTGGCTGAGAAACGGCGGCCTAGCAATAATAACCCTACCATACGGAAAACCACACCACCCGCCAACCTTCGAACGAACCTATAACAAGGACACCCTCAAAGACAGGATACTCAGACACGGATGGAACATCCTAAGGCTGGAATACACGTGTAATAACGGGACATGGAGACAATGCCTAGAACAAGAAGCAAACACACATGATGCCGCAGTCCTAATGCTCCTCCAGAAACACAATGCTTATAAATGATCACGAGTAAAATGGCCATGAACACCATGAGGCGGGAAATACCAATACTGTTCTGCATAATCCTATTAGCCTTCTCGATGATCGTCCCGGCATTCGCCGCCAAGACGATGCAAATAGAAGTTGAGACCCACAGGGAGTTCGTCAGCCCATATACGGGCGAGGTTGAGAGACACGCATCATTCTACGCATTAACGGGAGACCATATCCAATGGTGGACTGGCGGAGCAGTCTTCATCTACAACGTAAATGGAACCGAGGCCAAGGCCAAGATACAGAACTTCACCCAAAGCCTAGTAAAGCTCCTAAAGGACATAGGATTCATCATCGTAGCCGGAACGGTTAAACCAGTATATGCCAAGATAGTATATGTATATGAAGGCGTGATAGAATACGAGGGATTCTACTTCGTGGACGACAATGGCTCAATAGTGGTAGAATGGGCGGAGGGGAAGCCGCTCACAATAACAATCACGGCAAAGGCCACGATCAACGCCAGCACAGCAACATATGCAGGCCGAGCTGACTGGGCCGAGGTAAAGGTTCCAGGAGGAAAGGCATACATAACCCCGAAGCTAGAAATACCATTACCAGACAAGCCGATACAAGTCCTAGTAATCCCACGTGAAGGATTCACCGGAATAACAACAGAGGTCAGCAACTATTACCATAACGAGACCAGAACATACATGCTCGGAGGAGGCCCAGAAGTCTTCACCATAGAGCCATCACCGGCTGGATGGACGCTCCACGACTCGCCGACATTCTGGGGCAAATACCCCGCCTTGAAAATCCTCTATGACGAAGAAGGCAGACACGTCCTCCTAATTGACTGGTTCTGGCACTCCGAAGTCCCAATATAACCCTGAAACCCTCTTATTTTTTTATGTGTTTCAGAATAATCCTTTGCCCCTAGCCCCTGATAAGGCCCTCATCCTAAGGCCCTCGATCTTAATCGCCCTAACAAGGTCATCAACAATCAGCTCAACCCTATCCCTAATATCCTCCTCAAGCAGATCCGGCATGGTATATGATACAACAGTCCTAACCACATCCGCTAGATCACGCCTGAGGTCATCCTCACCTATCCTGCCGTGAGTATAGAGGTCTGCTAGTAGCTTTATCGTGGCCGCAACATCAACCTTAGCCCTCGGATCATCAATGCCAGCAATCAACGCCTGAACCTTAGCCATCAACACCATGCCCCATCACCCCCTAATCGAACACCTTTACCACAGCCCCGCACTCGGGGCACTGGAACCCCTCAATAACCTTAACAACCGCACTCATAAGTATATCCTCCTTCCTAACCCCAGTCCTCTGCTCCAGCTCATTAAGCTTCTCCCAAACCCTGATCGGAACAACGATCTCAAGCTTCATGGACATGCCCCATCACCCTTATACCTTGACACCGCCCCGGGCTGACATAAATTTCAGGATTATATGCGCCCCAGCCCTAAGGGCCTTCGGATCAGTATTAGGCTTCCTCTCCCATATCTTAAGCTCCTCCTCAGCTATAGCCGTCCACCGGCTCACAGACTCCTTCTTAAGCCTCTGATAAAGATGCAACATGAACCTTAAGACGGTCAACCTCTTATCCCCGGTAAAGCCAAAAGCATCACAGACATAGCGGGAAAGCGTCTCAATATACGCCCTATCATACCAGAACTGCTCATAAGCCTTTTGAGCATCTTCCGATAGCTCCCTCCCCCGCTTCCTCCACCATTTCTCATACTTTAACTTAGCTCTTTCTATAATCCTCATCTCATTCTCCGCCAAAAGGATATGACTATAAATCCACCTATCCTTTATGCTCTGAAATGTAATCGGCTCATCACCAAGCTTCACGATCTCATTATAGTATAAGAAAGGCTTTCTTTCATACAATACAGTAAAAGGCAGTAGCCTTACATCTCTATTCCCAGTTGACATCTGCTGAGACTCCTGTATCTCGTCTTGGGGATTATTTCCTTCACCAGATTGAGCATCATCTCCCTTAACGCTATTACCATTCATCCCCTTTGCATCTTTGCTATTTTTCGCACTCTCCTTCGCCAAAGTCATACCTCAACACTAGAGAATATTATAGCGAAGTATATAAAGATAATGCTGGCACCCACATTGAAACCCCTGCATCGCAAGATTTAAAAGCTGGTATTACGTGCCTACACATGCAGGTAAAGGGGTGAGGTAGGGAGATGCCGCTCTACCGAGACGGCATAATGATGTTCGAGAAGTATTCGAAGAAGTATAACCCGACGGTAATCGGCACCAGGTTCACGGATGTCCAGGCCACAGCGCTAGCGAGGGCTCAGGCAGGCCTCAACAAGGTTGACACCATCAGGTCAATGGTCAGGGACTACCTAGACTCCAAGGGGATCACGGGCGGCGTCAGGGCGCTCTACCTGGCGTTCGCCCTGAAGCTGTGGGCCCACGTTGAGAGGCAGGGAAACACCGCATCCAACAAGATTGCAGACGGCCTAATCGCCTACTTCAACAAGGCCTACGGGCTTGATACTACGCTACTCACCGACATCGCCAACGCAATCATCGTGAAGCCATCGGCTACACCGTAAAACAGCCAACCAGCTCACATCTTTTAAATTCCCCCTTTTTCTTTTTTTCTGATGAACGGGAGACCGGTAGTATATTACATCTACCCAACCACGAAATGGGTCTCCTTCAGGATAATAGCCGAGGAACATATAAGACAGATACAAAAACAGTTTTACGTCCAGAAGGTTGATGAGACGGCCCTAGCAACAATACTACCGATAGCATCAATATCAGCCAAATCAGTCATATTCCTCCACCCATACTTCTATCCGATACAGGTCTATGAGAGGAGGCTTTTTTCAAGGATCGGAAAAATAGGCAACCTCATAGGGGTAGATGTTGCGGACACGGATCATATGACAGAGATAGCCGTAAGGCTAACGGGATACGCAACAGCCATGATAGTCCCATCAAACTTCTCAGGGAAAACATATGTAGAGTCAGGGGTAAAGACGCCAGTCCACGTGATTCCACATGGAGTCCACGAGTCATACATTGATGCAGAGCCATCAAAGCCCAACATATTCAAGGCCCTCCACGACTACAAGGCTATGACGAAGAAGAAGCTGATGCAGATATGGGTCTTACACAGCTCATACCGCAAGGGCGAAGACCTCGCATACAAGATCTTCAACATACTCGTTAAAGAAAGGATGGACGTAGCCCTAGTCGTCAGAAGACCACTAAGCATAGACCTATACGACTCCCCAATAAACCCCGAAAAGCTAACGCCAAAGATAACAATAGGCAAATCATACCTCACGGATGAGGAGATAAAGGAGCTGATGGACATATGCGACATCTTCCTCCTAGCAAGCAGGGGAGGAGGCTTCGAACACCCACCCCTACTGGGAATGGCCAGGGGTGAGATAGTCATAGCGGCCAAGGGAGGAGCATGGGAGGACTACATGCCGGAATGGGGCCTAGTCCAATCACAGAAAAGCGAAACAGTCCTGCCCGGAAACCCGATACACGACGGCAGGGGAGTAGAAATGATAGCCGACAACGCAGTAGCAAAGATCTACGAAATACTAAACAACATGGACGAATACAAGGCGAAAATCAAAGAACACGTAGAAAAACACGTAAAACCAAACTTCACATGGGATAAAATAGGCCAAAAGCTCAGAGAGCTGACAGCAAGATATTTACACATGTAGGATCACCCCATTATATGGGGGAGGAGGAAAAAGATGGCAACATCAGACCAGATACTCAAGAAGCAGAAATACTTTGAGAAGACGCTATCGCAGAGCGCAATCTACGCAATATACCTCAGGCACCTGGACACGGCACCCCTATTCGCAGAGAACATCTGGTTCCAGATACCGGTCTTCGACCTATCAGCGCTAGGGCTAGGCCTCCTATACAATATACTCCCAATAGAGTTCCTGCCATTCCCAATAGACTTCCAATACCAGTCGCCCACAGCTGAAGAGACGCTACAAGGCATATGGGCCAACTTCGTTCCAGTTGAATTCGCTAGGATGTATATCTGGATGACCGACTACCGTGAATACATCCTAGAAAACATGAAGGAGGAATATCAATTCGACATGATAATGGAGTCCCCGAAGAAGGCCGTCTATGGCAAGACGCTATACGCCAAGGGCATATATGACCCGCCAGTCCAGAGAGAATTCCTCAGGAGCACATTCATGAGGCTAAGGTTGCTCAGGAAGCCAGACGTATCATACCGAGACATGCTTAAAGACCTAGCAGAATACCTGAGGATGGCTGGGGTCACGGATGAACACGTGTGGAACAGGCTGATGCTGATATACGCCGCCCAGACACAGGCATTTGTCCTCGGGCTAAGCCCACTGGGGGTGGGCAGGCTATCCAGAAGGGATGGAGACATGGCGGTTGTAACGATAATGGATGCACGTGGAAACATAGTTGACGTAAGGTTCAGGACTCTAGACCACAACCAAATAGGATTCATACTCGGCCTAACGCCCCTAGGATACGGCTACCTCCTCCCCCGTGACGAAAGCATATACAAGATGCCCGATGGAAAGAAGAACCCGCAGATCATAGACATAATCAAGAAGAAGATCAGGGGAATGAGGGATAGATACGTGCTAACAACCTTCGCCTACACCAACTACCACCCCGCCCAAGAGATGTCAGACTACCACAAGAGCCTCAAAACAGCGCAATACGACACTCTCCAAACATATAGATCCATGATAGAGGACTGGGTTGCACGCCAAATACCGCCCGATGAGGCAAACCCGGCCAGAATAAGACACTACCAGAACGCAGTCCTCCAGCTCATATCATGGCGGGCGAAGCGCCATAGGTGGGGCTGGGAGGGCTGGAAGGCCATGACCGAGGACGAATTCAGGGACTGGTGGCTCGGATACTGGAAACAGCAAGGCTTAAATCAGTCTGTGCTAAGGAATTTATACGAGGGAATAGAGCCTTGGCTGAGGAAGCTCCGAGAAGGAAAGCTAGAATTAGGAGAGAGGGTGAAGAGGCTGAGGCGGACGTTAGCCCGGCTGATGTAGCGCCAGTAAGGCCTCAATCAATAATACAGACAATGCCACAGCCCGTTGCGACACAGCAACCCGTCATCGCCCCAGACATACGTGACGAGCTAACAACCCTAATACAAGACCTGCTCCTAAAAACACATGAGCTAAGCTTCGAATATTCGACAATGGAATGCGAGGATCTGAGCGCATGCCCACTTGGAAAGAAGTGCAAGGAGCTATTCAAGATCGTTAAGAGGCTCAATGAGGTCGTCAGGAAGGCGACGCCGCCCCCAGTAGGATGAACGGTGGGGTGAGATGGAGACCAAATCCATCCTCATCCCCCCAATTTTTATGCAGATAGACGGCGTCACGGTAGAGCTAGTTGAGGTCAGCAAGCACTTCCTAGCCCCAGACCAGCCATACTACATAGCCTCAGTAAAGATTATATACAAGGGGATACACAGCCGGGTCTTCCCAATCTTCGCAAAAGATATAACAGACCTGAAGAACAAGCTCAAGGTGGAAATAAACAAGGTGAAATTCATAGAATACTCATGCGGACTTGAGGAGGTGAAGAAGCTCATATGCTAGACGATGAACCATTCCAGCTAACCCCAGAGGAAATAGAGGCCATAAGCAAGGCGGTAGCAGACGCAATAGCCCAAAACATACAAACCATCCAAAACACGATAACAAACAACCTACACGTGTATGAAATAATACCCGAAGACAAAATAGAAGAACTAATTGACCTAGACCTAATAGCATCATCAGTTCATGGCGTAACCGACATACTGGGACAGATCTCAGGCTGGTTCCAAAGCGTAATAGACAACGCAAGAAAACTCATAGTAAGCGGAATACAGGGGTTCATAAATACATATGTAATGCCAGCGATAAACACCATAAAAGACTGGTTCTCTAAAACAGTTCCAGAAGTTGGAAGGGCCTTCGGCGACCTCGTAGGAATAATATCGGACAAGATCACGGCCCCATTAAGATCTGTAGCAAACTTCTTCACAGTAGATATACCAAACTACTTTAGAAAAGTAACCGACTTCTTTACAAAGGATATACCCAGCTTCTTCTCAAAGGTAGTAGATTTCTTCACGAGAGACCTACCCGGATACTTCAGCAAGGTAGCCGACTTCTTCACCAGAGAACTACCAAGCCGATTCAGCACAGTAATAGACTTCTTCACAAAGACGCTACCGCAACACTTCGGGTCAGTAATAGACTTCTTCACAAAAACACTCCCACAACACTTCGGCATGGTAGCCGACTTCTTCACAAAGACAATGCCCCAATACTTTGGAACAGTAGTTAACTTTTTCACCAAAACCCTGCCAGACAACTTCAACATAGTAATAAACTTCTTCACCAAAACAATTCCACAATACTTCGGCCTCGTAGCCGACTTTTTCACAAAGACAGTCCCACAATATTTTGGCATGGTAGCAGACTTCTTTACCAAGACAATTCCACAATACTTCGGCATGGTAACTGACTTCTTCACCAACACGGTGCCAAAATACTTTGGACTATTAGCTGACTTCTTTACCAAAACAGTCCCACAATACTTTGGAATGGTGGATGATTTCTTCACTAAAACGGTTCCACAATACTTTGGGCTAGTCGTTGATTTCTTTACCAAGACAGTGCCACAATTCTTCAGCATGGTAATGGATTTCTTCACCAAAACAGTTCCACAATATTTTACCCTCGTAGCAGACTTCTTCACTAAGACGGTTCCGCAATATTTTGGAATGGTAGCCGACTTCTTTACTAAGATGGTTCCACAATATTTTGGCATGGTGGCGGACTTCTTCACTAAGACAATTCCACAATATTTTGGAATGGTAGCCGACTTCTTCACCAAAGCAGTTCCACAATACTTTGGAATGGTAGGCGCATTCTTCACCGAAACGTTGCCAAAATGGATAGAGGGAATGAGAAAAGGGGTTACAGACTTCATAGACCTGTTAATGAAACTGCCATCAAGAGCGGCTGACATACTCATGACAGTTGGAAAATTCCTATTCGACACAATTATAGATCCCATGATAAAGGGAATCAACACATACATCATAGCACCACTCGCAGGCGGCGTAGAAAGAATGTCAGGAATACTCAACAGCGTTGGAGCCGCATTCCAAGGATTCATGAACGCAATCCTAAAATTCCCAGAATGGTTCCAGAGAAACCTAGTCGAACCATTCCTATCAGGACTAGGAAAAATAGGTGAATGGATCTGGAATGCACTGCCAGGATGGGTGAAAGATGCATTAAACGCAATCACGAACTTCTTCACCAAAGACTTGGTAAACTTCTTCACCAAAACCCTGCCAAGCTTCTTCGACACATTATCCAAAGGGTTCCAAGACTTCATAAAAGACCCACTTGGATGGTTCCAGAGAAACCTAGTTGAACCGCTAGTTGAAGGCCTAAACGCCATCGGGCAATGGATATGGAACGCCCTCCCAGACTGGATGAAGAACGCAATAACAGCAATACAAGACTTCTTCACCAAGACAGTTCCAGAATTCTTCAGCTCAATTGCAAAAGGAATACAGGAATTCTTCAAAGACCCATTAGGATGGCTCAAAACACACCTAGTCGAACCAATAATCCAAGGATTCAATGCCCTGGGACAATGGATTTGGAACGCATTACCGGATTGGCTCAAAGAAGGGCTAGAGGCAATAGGAAACGTATTCAAGGCAATAGCAGAAGGTGTAGTAAACTTCTTCAAAGACCCACTGAGAACAATCATGAAAGGATTCGAAGCATTATGGAGCGGAATACAATGGCTGGGACAGAAAATCTGGGAAGGCCTACAATGGCTAGGCGGAATAATATTCAAGGGGCTGGTAACCGCAGGAGAATGGCTATGGAACGCAATTAAGGGAGGGGTAGAATGGTTCATAAAGGCGCTAACAGACTTCGGGACAACAATCGTCAACACGATAACAGGCGCAGTAGTAGGGGGGCTAAAGGCAATAGGGGAATCGCTCATAAAAATGACCGTTGACTTCGTGGAATGGCTACTCGGAGCATCACAGAAATGCGCAACACATGTGGGCCCAGCAATAACCGACCTAGCCGTCGCATTAGTTAAGCCATTCGGAGTTATAGTTCCAACACAATTAGGTGCACCACTAGTAGCACTAGTTGACGAAGTCAAGCTCGCCAAGAACATCTCACAGTCCATAACATCCCTTGGCAAACTAATCGTGCTATGGGGTGGAACCATCGCAACCAGCCAAGCCCTCGCAACAGGAGCATGGGCGATACTGCACGGCATCGCAACGCCGCTGGACAAGGTGAGGATAGTAACACCATTCAAGATAAAGGCTAAGGCAAAAGGCAAGGGCAAGTTTCATCCGGCTGGAGTTGGCGCTGAGGGAGGAGCAGAGGGAGGCGCTGAGGCAGGAATATCTGTCCCACTAACGATAAACCTAGGACTATTCATAAGGCATATTGCCAGCGAGATAAGGAAACACGCCGACACAATAGGAAGATCACTTGCATATGGATTCGGCATATGGATAACCCAGCCGATGGTCAGGCTCGCAAGTAGCATATTCAGAAACATGCTAGTCGTTGAGCTACCAACACTAGAAATGATTACCGAATCCATGAGGAGACACATGCCACACGAAAAATTCAAGGACATATTGAACAAGTCAAGAGAATACCTAGCCCTCTACGGATACAGCGACACCGTGATACAATGGCTCACCTCAACAGTAGATGAAGAGGGAATGGCAATAACCATAACTGACAGATTTGGCAGACCAAGGAAGATCCCAGTATCATTAATGTATAACCTGCCGTCACCATCCGACGTTGCCAGAATGGTTATCAGAGATGTAATCATAAACATTGACGACCTGAAAAAGATGTTCATGATGAGAGGCATGAGCGAGGACATAGGCATCCTATACTACCTGCTACACTTCAGATACCCGCCACCCGAAAGGCTATGGATATTCTACACCAGGGGAATAAGCGGGCTACTATGGGCTAGAATATCAGGAACAGAAGCTAGAGACGTTGAAAGGGATGTTAAGGCATCTGGAGGATTCCTGCCAAGATCACCAGAAGAACTCAACTTTGAAGCATCAACGTTAGAGAACCTACTAAAGACATACCTAAAGTGGCATGATTTTGCGAGGTTTGCATATGCAGAAGGATGGCCATCAGACAACCTCATAGTAATGGATACACTTGCAGACATACCGACGAAGATTGATCAGAGATGGCTCGTTAGGTTTGGGCTATACCAGCTACTGAGCGAGAGGGGAGTCGGATATAAATCAGCCGTAAGCGAATTCTGTGAAAAGGTTGTAGAAAGCGCATCAAAAGGAAAGGTAATATTAGACCTAACCAACTTCTGCCGGACGCTACAAGCGACAGGCCTGCACCCATACTGGGTTCCAATAACTGCGGTAGCTGAGACGATAAACGCCATAACGGATGAGAGAACGCTCCTGAGAACCGGCGTAATGAGCCTATATAAGGAGGGATTCCTCGACAGCTCCGCTGTATCAAGGCTTGGCCAGGGGATAGTGATGACATCATTCAACGTGGCATACTTTGACCCAGTATCAAACACGTGGAAGACCGGATACATAAACGTCCCGCTAAGATACCTTGGAATGGAGGCCCAGCTAATAGGCCTAAGGGCCATAATGGACAGGGCCCTAGACATCCTAAGAGACATACAGAGAGATGCACTAACAGCATACCAGGAATTCATAATAACGGATGAAAGCGAATTCAAGTCAAAGCTATCAAACATAATAAACAGCATAAACTCAATCTACGAACAGGAATACACCAAGATAATCGGAGAATCGCCGCCAGAGGATCTAAAGCTCAAATACGTTGAAAGCTACTACTCAGCATACCTCAAATCCCTAGAGATTTGGAGAGAGGTATTCACCACAAGAAGGATCAGGATGTGGACTCAGAGATGGCTAGGATGGGTCATGTATAGGGCCGCATACGGAACAGTAACAAAGGAAGACATACAGAAACTCGTATCACTAATGGGAGACTACGCAAAGCTAACCGAAAAAGAAGTCCAATTCATACAAGAAGTCCTAAACATAATGTATGGCATGGCAAGGAGGGAGGTGGCGGCTGAATACCTGCCAACGCCATCAACAATGGCCACGCTAAGCGAATACCTGACACTAGACACAGGCCTAGTCAAGAAAATACTAACGGAGAGGGGAATACCAGAAGAATGGCAGAACATATGGCTGAGATACATATCGGTAAAGCCGATCAAATCAGATGCAAAATCACTGCTATCAGCACATGTAAGAGCATTCAGATACGGGGCAATAACAAGGGAAGCCCTAGACGCATTCATATCAACCCTGCCACAATACGGCTTCACGGATAAGGAGATAGACATCGTAAGGAGAATCGCAGAACTGGAGGAGATGATACTTGAAGCCCGTGAAAACAGGCGTGAATACATACCAACACCATCAATGCTGGCAACACTATCAGAGTATGTAGCCCTAGACCCAAGCATGATTCAAAAGGTATTTGATGCCAGAAATGTTCCACCAGAATGGAGGGCAATATGGTCTCAATACATATCAGTCAGGCCGATAGCGGATGATGTTAAGGCATTGCTATCAACATACAGGCGTGTATTACTATACGTCAAGATACCCGACGAAATAGCCAAACAGGTGCTAGAATACGCCAAGCTGATAGGGTTTACTGACAGAGAGCTAGCAATACTAGACCTGAGAAACAGGCTAGAGGAAATGCTCATAGAATACAGGGAGAACAGGAGAGAATACATACCAACACCATCAATGCTTGCAACAATGTCAGAATACATGACAATACCAGCAGATCTAATACAAAAGGTGTTCGAAGCAAGGCATGTTCCACCTGAATGGCAGACAATATGGATGCAGTATATCAACATCAGGCCGATAGTTGATGATGTAAGAGGCTTATTATCCTCATACCGGAGAGCCCTGATATACGTCACGCTACCGGATGACATAAAGAAGAAGGTGGAATCCTACGCCAACACAATAGGCTTCACCCAGACGGAATGGGACATACTGACACTAAGAGTAACCCTTGAGGAACTGATACTAGAGGCCAGGGAGAATAGGCGTGAATACATACCAACACCAATGACATTGGCAACACTATGCGAATACCTCCCAGAGGCCAGAGAGTTCTTTGACGACGTCGTAAAGGCTAGGAGGATACCAACTGAATGGCAGAAGCTATGGGCCAAATACATAGACCTCAGGCCGCTTATTGACGACATAAAGAGATACCTGTCAAGGGCAGAACAACTATACGTCAGATTCATGATAAAGAAGGACGACTTCATGAAGGTTCTAAACGAGGTTGCCAAGAACCTAGGATACACGACAACCGAGGTTGACTTCCTGCTAAAGGTAACAGAATTCGAGAGATACGCCAACGCATGGAGAGAGCTAATAGGAACCGTTGACAGGCTAGTAGAGCTCAGCGAATATAGCCCAAGAGCATCAAAATACGCCCTAGGAAAGGTCTATGAGATGATAGACGCCCTCCCACTCCCACAGGCAGACAAACAGGAGCTAAAGGCCATGTGGGAGGAATACATCAAGAATAGGCCGGTCAAATCAGAGGCAAGGCTATACATCACACAGCTATCAAACGCCTATGCAGAAGGCCTGATAAGCGATGCGGACTTCTCCAGAGAACTAGAATCAATGAAGCAATGGGGATTCTCCGACAACGAGATAATGTTCTATAAAGCAAGGGCCGCACTCATGAAGGCAAGAAAGCTCAAGCTACCGCTAATGTGGGAGTAGGGGTGACAAAAAATGAGCAAATGGTCATTAACCTATAAAGGGATTGAGCCAGTCTTCCCAGAGGAATGGAACACCATAATAGACGCCCTAGACTACTTGGACAAAAAGGTGGTAGGCGGGCTTGCAACATTCATGGGGGACGGAGCGACAATAACCTTCAGCATAGGACACGGCATAGGGGCAAAACCGGTAACAGCAATGGTTGTAAAAGGTGCATCAGGGCTACCTGACATAGACTATATAACCGTTGACGAATCCTCGATAAACGTGACGTTCAAGACACCGCCAGCAGACGGCGCAAACGTGGCCATATGGTGGCTCGCAGTAAAACCGTGATCCCATCAAACATTCCTATCAATTTCACGCATGGCAACCTCGATAACCTTCAGCGTATCAATGACCAGATTATGATCCTTGGTTAGCACGAAGTCGCCGAAAGCAACCTTACGCATCATCCCAGCCCTAGTCTCAGCCATAGCAATCCAATACTCGACATTAGACAAAGTCCTCCCAGTCTTAGCCTTAAAAAGCTCATAAAGGTGCTTCAGAAGATCTAGGGACTTACACGTGTAATCAACCGGCAAATTAGTATCCTGAGACAAGACATAATCCCCATCACTAACATACCTCATCTGGCCGACATAGCCCTCAAGATCCGAGATAAGGCTATTGGCATAGTCGTCCCCGATCTTGGATGAAACGGCCTTAAACAGGTCTATCATATTCCTGCACGCATCAACCTTGGTATTATTATCCTCGGCCACTATCACGTCCCATATGGCCACAAGCTCCGGGGTAAATGAATAGACCCGCCTAACCTCAACCCCGGCAAGAGTATATCTAACCTTGGCCTCAACATCATTAAACTTGAAAGAATCAACAACACCCATACTCGCCCCCATCCCGGTAAAGCCCTCGTCCAAGAACTTATCCATAACCTCTACAACATAGTTCGCCATCACCAAAACAGCCATCAACACATATATATAAACCATCTAACACACCTAATCACGATGTCCCACACAAGCCATGAAAAGCCCGACACAGCAAAACTGAGTGGATGGGTTGAGGCCATAGTCAGGGACAAGGACGGAAACATAAAATACCATATAAACACGCTTGAAGAAGGCGAAAAAGAAGAGGAAGAAGAAGGAGACTGCGCCATCTCAATATTCCCAGCATCACAATCAGTGACATTCTACTGGAGGAGAAACGTAATAACAAACGTAGGATTTGCGGCGGTCATACGGCTAATATTCGAAGGCTTAACAGAGACGAAATTCGGCTACCTAGCAATCGGGACTGGAACAACAGTGGAAGCCGTAACGGATACAAAGCTGGAGAATGAGATAGCGAGAAAAAGCGCCACAACCACGCAATCAACCCTAAACATAACAGGAGACCTAGCAATAGTTGAAGCAACATTCTCAAAGGATGACGGCCTATCAGGGACACACAATGTCTCAGAGGTAGGAATATTCAACGCCCCGACAGGAGGCATACTACTAGCACGAAAAGTATTCGCACCAATACCAATAAACTGGGACATAGGAGACACCATAACCATGAGATACTTCATAAACATAACAAGATAAAGGTGAGATAATGCCGGTTCGAATAAGGGAGAAAAAACGATTCAAGGGAACGGCAACCCCAACGGAACTAAACCGTGAGACAACAGTAATAGACCTGCCAAACCAGGCAGACGACTTCATCCTAGAAGGTCAAATAAGCCTCCAGAACATGCAGTCAGGGGATACGGTAATATTAAAGTTCTACATAGCAGTAGATGGTGAAAACCAAGTGTTAAGCGACAATGTAATGTTCATGGGCGCACAGGCCATACCAGTCGTAAGAATACCATCAATAACCCTAGCATACGACTCAAAGCCGAAGCTAACCCTAACACAGACAACTGGAGTCATCAGATCATATCCATACAGTATAATAATCCAGGTAATGGAGGTGATCTGAGACATGAGCCTATGGCATCCCATGAGGCTTAGATGGACGGTAAAGCTATCAGAACTAGAAATAGACACAAGCAAGGACTGGAGAGGCTATGTAATAAAAAACCTCGGAGCACCAACAGACCCATACGACTCAGCAAGAAAAATAGACCTAGACACCCTAGAAATACCCTGGAATAGAGTAACAGATAAGCCGGAAAAATATCCACCAGAATCACACGGGTCAAGTCATGGAGCAGATCCAAATTATCCAACCTCGGGAGCAAGCGATCCAATAACCGGGTGGATCTATCCAAGCCACATAGGCCCAAGATCAACGGACTATACCACGCCGGTGCGCATGTGGTTCTGGACAAGGGACTACACCGGACAAAACACGCTAAACAACATACTATCACCAATGGACTCTGGAGCCGGTAAACTTGGAGACAGCAGTTACCCCTGGGGAGAAACATGGACTAGATCACTCTACACGGATAACATAAGGCCGGTAGCAAGCGGCAGTGGAGGAAACATCGGCGCATCAGACAATTACTACTACTCAGCATACATATACAACATCTACACGAGATACATTGACTGCGGAACACCAATATCAGGAGTGCCATCAAGCGAAATACATGCCGACTATATATACAACAAGTCAGGAGACGGATACGGATACCTCGGATCATCAAGTCAAAGATGGGGCTACGCCTACATCGTAAACCTATACGCCAACTATCTAAACGGCTGGAACCCAGACGCCCATAGGAGCCGACATGAAAGCGGTGGAGCTGATGCCATAACCGGCTGGATAAGCCCATCATATATAGGGCCGAGATCTGATACCGCATCATCTACAATATTTAGAACTGATAACATTGCTGGCACTAGCGGAGTTAACCACAAGTTCCGCCCATCACGGGATACGTTTGGATACTTGGGTGATACAAGCTACCGTTGGAACTTCCTATACACATATTATTCATATATGTGGGAGCTACGTTTCAGGGGAAGCGGGTATGCATACTTCCCAGCCGACACCAATACGGATTGCTATATAGAGCCCATGTCGGATGCACGTAGCTTTGTCGGCACATCCAGCTATCGTTTTTACCAAGTTAGAGCAGTTTACATAACCTCTGGGGATCTATGCTTTGAGGATCGGTATTGCGCCGTTTGTGGTAAGAAGTTTAAAGTCGGAGACTCCATCACGCTTAAAGTTATAGCCGTAGATGATGATGAATGCAGAATAAGGACGATACCAGTTCACGTTGAGTGCAACCCCCATAACCCTAACCCAGACCTCCTCAAATTACACGAGGAGATGTTGAAGCCTAACAGGGGTAATCTACCGGAAGAGTTCAGGCCAAAGGCTAAGCCTTTCGGCAATCCCGAACCCTTAAAAGAGGGAGAATTTGAAGTTGTAAGCGTCACGGTTGAGGATGAAAACACAGCCATGTTCAACGTAATAATGTGGGATGGGACACCCCTCAGCATACCAGCGCCAACAAATATATCGGATGAAGATCTAAACAAACTAGTCCAAGAATATTACGAAATGAAGAAACAATTTGAAAGGGAGCTTGAGGAGAGGAGGAAGAAAGGCCAAGCTAGGTTAAATAGGGACTGGCGTGGCTACAAGGGGAAGATACCAGCCGGAAAACCCTCATAAACAAGCTTTTATACCAGCAAATACCCATAGCATCAGGGAAGCATGATCTGCCCATTCATAGGGGTATGTAGGTTAAAGGTCTCGATAGAGCACTACTCGAATGTATGCTCCAACCTGTCAAAGGACGCATACAAGGGATGCGACGAGTATAAGCGGCTATCCGCAGAGCCGAGAACACCATCAGAATGGGGAAGACTGCTAACAATAACACCACCGCCACCATAAAAGTGAAACACCCAGTGAACGGAAATGCACGACAAAAGCAGGGTCAAGGGATGGATAGAGGTGATAATAACCGACAGACACGGAAACATCAAGTATCACATCGGATCTACACGTGTAAGACAACTATCAAACATCATCACCAACGTGGGGCTGGCCGCACTAGTAAGGCTCATGGGAAGCGGCCTAACCGAGTCAAAATTCGGCTACATAGCCATAGGAACGGGAACAACCCCGGAATCCGAGACAGACACAGCCCTAGAAAACGAGATAAAGAGAAAAGCCGCAACCATAAGACAGGTAACAACAACAATAGACGGGGACACATGCCTCTTCGAAGCAATCTTCTCAAGAATAGACGGTCTAACAGGCTCGCACAACATATCAGAAATAGGCATATTCAACGCCCCGACAGGGGGAATACTACTAGCACGGAGAACCTTCCTACCAGCACCAGTAAACTGGGACGCAGAAGAACAGGTAACAGCACGATACTGGATACAATTCACACGGTAGGATCAGGCTTCCAAATACAAAGATCCTTGAGGTAATCAAGGCTCGGCAACCTCAAGACACGCCTAACATACGACACCTCAGGCGGCTTTGCGCCAACCATAACCCCGGGCTGATCATGGTCACGGACATACACGGAATCCCTAGCCTCAACAACCACAATATTATACACCCTCCTAGCCATAGCCGGAGCATAACCCCTCTCAACACGTGCATCAGACACCCCAACACCATCCCTAACCTCAATCACAATATTCTTCAACCCCTCCCTATACACCCTAGCGCCAAGAACATCACACCCCCTATCAACCATCCTAACCCGGTCACGGGCCTCAACAGTCCAGCCATAAGCAACATAGCCATCCTCAACAAGCCTATTAATTAGATACCCCAAGAAATTCTTAATAAAAGCAGACGGCCTAAAATCAGTAAAACGATCCTTAACAGGCATCCAAGACTCCTTCGAAACCCTCCAAAGCCTCTCACGATAAACCCTCTCAGCCAAAACCTGCAAATCCAGCGGAGCGCCATCAAGATAAAAAACCCTCAAACACTCAAGAATCCTCCTAGCCTTCAACTCAGCCCATTGTTCATACGACAAGCCATACCTATCAGTATAACTAACCCCCATAACCTCAAAAACACACGTGTAATCAACAACATCAAGCTTTTCCAGCCGCTTAAAAAAAGCTTATAAACATGTGCGGCCACGAAACCCTAGAGGGGATCGTAATGCCCGGAAAAAGAAGGCGAACACTCACTAGAAGCCCAGCCCTAAGGCTGGAAATGTGGGATAAGAAGATGAGGGGAGACGTGTATGGAACCATACTCGAAAGCGTCAAGCCCCTAGCACTCCAGAAGGTCGGAAGCTACCAAGCGATACACGAACACCTCATAGACATCGTAAAAGACGCAGTATCAAGATCATACTCGCAATCAGATCAGGAGAAATCCATGATACATGAATACATGTGGTTCGGATCAAAGCTATGGAGGTTATCACAGACCTACGACGGCCAGGCGCTACAAAACGAGGCAGACGCACTATTCATGTGGTATGTAACCCGGGGAAGAGACCCATATATACTAAGGACAATAGCCCAGGCGCTAAACGTTAAAATATCGCCCACAGATGAGATAGTCCAGAGGATCTTGGCCAGGCCATACGTCTCAGTCGTAGCAGAGGGCCGAGTCACAATGGATGGAACCGAGAAGGTCTTGGCAGAATACACGGGCCCAACCTCATTCATAACAGGATACATAGACCTATCGCCGATGGTGGACGGCGATACTGTAACAATATCAGAATACGTCAAGATAAGGTATGACGGAGAATACAGGCTCATCTTCTCAGAAACATTAGGAAATAAGCAACCAGAACCAGCAACGTATATACTCCCAAGGCTAACCGGATACGCAATCAAAATAACAATGAAGCAGACAACGGGAACATACAAGACATTCGAATACATGATCGTGAAGGTGATCTAACATGTCCCCAGATATACCACTCCCAAGAGTATATGAATTCGTGATCCCAAGCATAGCCCTCCCAGTAGATCAACAATACCGCAGAAAGGAGAACCTCGGGACATTATACTCCGGAACGGTTACGGCGAGCGGTAGCTCATCTGATATAAGCGTGGACAACTTCTCGGCGGCTGAGCTGGAGCTGAAGGTTACATCGGTCTCTGGCACGAGCCCGACGATGGATATCTATATTGAGGGCAAGTTCGAGGCGACTGGAGACTACAAGACGCTTGCATCGCAGACGGGCATAACGGCTACGGGGACATGGTTCTTCACACTGAACCCATTGATCTTCAGATATATCAGGATAAGATGGGTCGTGGGCGGAACGTCGCCCTCGTTCACATTCACGGTCGCAGGCCAGGCAATCGTCTAAAATGGAGGCGGCATAGATGCCATTGGCGCCCAGCAGGCTGGTTACATGGCCGAGCAGATACGCCGTTTACTTCGACGGGATAGATGACTACGTGGTGATTACGCCGTTCACGGTCTACGGCTGGAGCGGGATAACGATTCAGGAGTGGATATACCTGTTCCACCCGAAGGCCAACAGTAGTTTCTCGCAATTCTCAATGATAGGGGACACGTGGACAGATTTTCCATCTATGCGCTTAGTTACAGACAATAGGTTTGATTACACTTCTCTCGATGCTAGATTCGACACGAGAACAAGCGGTGGAGCTAAGAGAGTTTATAGTTTCAGTTTTTATGCTTATAGAAACATATGGGTTAATATTGCAAGGCGATTCTATCTCTCGGATAGAGTCTTTGCATTCTTTATAAATGCTGGTAAAGTAGGCTCGGCAACCATCCCATTAGACGAGAAGACTATCTTAGAATGGAACCCGGACACGGCGACATATCCTATATATTATAAGCGTTTCGTCCTAGGAGCAAACACTATGTTGAATGAATGGATGAAGCTGATGCAGTTCCAGCTACTGATATACAGCAGGGCGTTAAGCGACAGCGAGATAGCGTGGAACTATAATAACCCGTTCAACCCCGTCAGGGACGGCCTCAGAGTATGCTTGATAGCCGACCCGCAATACATTAAGGACATAGACGGTGACGGCAGACTGGAGTGGATAGACCTCAGCGGCTACAATAATCACGGGAAGATTTACGGCGCAAAATTAGTTGACCTATACAAGAGTCCCGTGAGAGCTCTTTCATCCGTCAGAACAATGCTGGTTGCGAGGTGATGGATGAGTATGGATGGGGTAGGTTTGATTCGTGGCTTTGATGGCATAGATGACTACGTGAAGGTTCCGCCTAGCCCGTTATGCCCAAGATGCGGGAAGCATATGGAGTTTATTAAGAGTGAAGGCGTTTATGTCTGTGAGCAGTGTGGCTTGAGAGTATCTGAGTGGGTATATGTCGAGTGGAAGAGGTGGTTCTAGGCATGGTGAAGCTCAGGAGCAAGAGGAAGCCGAAAAAGCTCGATGTCTGGGTCACGGAGATAAGCGTCAAGGATAAAAATGTTAGGAAGAGCCTGCATGATTTGATCAGGCTGGTGAGAAAATATGAGGATCTATCTTGAGCTAATGGAGATCCTAGAGGAGATAGCAACTGAGGAGCCGGACTTCATTAGAGTGGATGTCACGGAGTGGAGCCCGAAAGACGTGGATGTGGCTATCAATTTGCTGTTGGATCAGGCTCAAGCCTACAAGCATTTCACGCTCCAAAAACATTACTGTGGCCACGAGGAAGGCGAACCATGCCATGCAGAGACCATCATACAGAAATAGCCGCCTAATGGCCCTGGCCAGTTCTATCTTCTTTATTTTTTTAAGCCCTCTTATTGTTTTATCCTAATGCTTTAATCCCCCTATTCCTAACGCTTTTCCCTATCCTCTCTTTGCTTTATGGCCTTAGCCTGAACCCTATTCTCAACCCCATTATCAGCCCAATAGCCCCATTCTCTAATTGTTTCCTCATCTTGTTCACCAACTACAAGCACAATCACATACACACGCATACACTTATCACACTAAGCCCAAATAAGCCTACACATGTAGGCATCACCATAAACCCTATACCCCCCCAAAGCATACACACAAGCACAACAAAACACACCATACGCACACATCACACAAAACACAAAAAACCCGCAAAAACAAGCCCAATAGCCAAAAAAAGCCCACACAAAGGCTTACACGTGTAGCACGCCATGCCTCGACCAATATTATACTTAAATTTAAGTATAATATTGGTCGAGGCATGGCGTGCTACACGTGTAAGCCTT
>Ga0207433_10002108_pt1 | contig 41373 bp, 33 predicted proteins | sample YelNatPaOPGAMG01_FD_187559 | JGI IMG/M metagenome (GOLD analysis project Ga0207433, IMG submission 187559) | Hot spring thermophilic microbial communities from Obsidian Pool, Yellowstone National Park, USA - OP-RAMG-01 (SPAdes) (version 3) | ecosystem: Environmental > Aquatic > Thermal springs...
TAAATAACCATCAATCCCGTATGTAGCACAGGATAATACCCGAGAAAGCATAATTGATTATAGCCAAGTAAAAATCAATGTCAATAATCTAATGAAAGAATTGTGGATGGACAGATTTTTTTCTCGCAACTTGTTATAGCATCCAGATAGGCCAGATAAACCAGAAAGACGAGATAGACCAAAAAGACCCTTTATCTCTAAAACTTGATCGCTACACGCTTGACCCGGCCACCTGTGGTACAGGCACTAAACCCGAAGGCGATTTGAAAAAGAGAAAGCCCAGACTCCATTATCCCACCACACAGCCCGCATCTAATTTTTTGCCAACGCATTTTTTTCTTTTTCGCAAGCCAATTCAAAAAACCAAATGTTTGCAAAACCGCTTCCAGACTGCATTCCAACCACCTCAAAAATTTTTTCCCATCTTGACAATTGCATTTTTGGGGCTATAACGAAAAACCCTTTATCAACCCATTCTGCCCCCTCATCCCTCGCCTTGCTTAAACTTATGCCCCCACCAAAAATCATCACCAAACGAGGTTCATCTTATCTCCGAGAGGAAGCAAAAGGCATAACAAAACAAGTCTGGATGGGAATTCATCTTCCCTGGGTTCTCATCACTATAAATCTTCTATAACACCATTTTTTAGATGATAATTCTTTTGCTTGAATGAAAAGATTGTATCCAGCGGGCAATCTACCTTTTTATGAAAAACAAGGTAGCCCGGGAAATTACAGTTTTCCATAATCTCCTGACTCAGTTCTTTATCTACAAAGCCCCCCAATTTTATCCGGTATAATTTATCTTCGGTTGAATCAATAAATACTGGCAGTCCTGATTTTCTTAAATCCTCATTAAATTTTTGGGCATAACGGAAATCAGAAAATGCCCCAAATTGAAGATAGAAAAGGGAATCCTCTAAAACTGGTTCGGCTACAGTCTGTGTAGTAGGGTGGTATTCCATCTTTATCAGATTCTTCATTGAGCCGTTTCTCCCATCCAGCAGAAATGTTTCACCATTTTTGTCTACACATAGACTCTGGCTATAATCTATTTTGTATATGTCGGTAATCTCTTTTTCATTTTTTAAGACACCCATTATCCTTATTGTCAATGGGTCAATCAAGACTATCTCATCTTTATTAAAGAAAACGAAACTGTTATTTCGAACTGAACGGCTTAATAGCACAGGCTGGAAATCCATAATCCAACCGTCTTTATCAATTAAAAAGATACCCTGTTTGTTTGTGATGATATAATTATCCCCGAATAAAAAGAAATCCTCCTTAGGAAAGTTTAATTTAATACTTTCTTTAATTCCTAAATTCAGGTCAAGAGAATAAATTCCGGAATCGGTCAGTATTAAAAATCTTTCTTCATTTTGAGTGTAATAAAACTTCTTTATTTCTTTAAATACTGCACTCTTTATTCTCTTCCCTGTGGTTAAATCAATAATTTTAATTATACTCTTTTTATTATCGTTGGAGATTAAATACAAAAACTTTTTTGGGGACAAACCCATCACCTCATAATCACCGGATTCAATGCCAATCCCGGATTTAAAGGCAAGATTTTTTCTATTAAGAATGATTATCTCGGAGGAAGAAATTAAAAAAACCTCATCCTTGCCAATTGTCAGGCAATTGAATCGTTGAGGAAGCGGTGTGCGGTCCAGGATTTTTAATCCATTTGTATCTATACAATAAATACTTTTTTCGGTTAATGCATATAAAAATTCCCCGATTATTGTCCAATCAACCAATGCCTCTTTTAACATCAGTTCCTGAATTGTCAAATTTTCTGGAGCAATTTTGTAAATTTTATTATTGTGGGTGATTATCACACCAAAAAGAACAAGAACCGACATAGGAATTTTATATTACCCAGCCCTTTTTATCTTTTCCAGCCAGCCTTTTGCAGAAAGTTTTTCAAAAATTTCCCGCGCCATCTTTAAATATTTTTCCGCCCGCTTCTTCTTACCCTGCAAATTCAAGCCCAACCCATAATAGTAATACACCTTTGCCAACTCAAAAGGTATCTTTAATTGCTCAAATATTGAAATGGCTTCTTTAAATTTAATATCCGCAGTTTTCCATTTCCCTTTCGCAACCTTTACCCTCGCATCCAGAAGAAATGTTCGGGCATTTTCATATTTTAAATTTGATTCTTTAGCAAGTCTTATTGCCTCTCCGGCATACCTTTCAGCATCATCTATCTTCCCTTCTTCAAGGAATAATTCCCCAAAGAGAGTAACAACACTCTGCAAAAATTCTTTCCTGCCACTTTCCCTGGCAATCTTTTCAGCACTTAAAAGATATTCCCTTGCCCGACAATATTCACCCTGCTCAAGAAACATCATAGCGAAATAAAGTAAATTATTCCCATAATATACTCTTTCACCAATTTCTTCACTTATATTTAATGAACTTTGATAATATTCCGATGCCCTTGAATATTCACCAAGGGCGTGATAAACAAGACCCAAATTACCAAGACAGACTGCTTCAAGTCTGCGGTTACCAATCTCTCTCAATATTTTGAGTGAATGTTGTAGGTATTCCAATTCCTTTAAATACTCCCCACTATAATGATAAACAACACTTATATTTATGTAGTGTATCGCCTCACCCTCACGGTCACCAATCTCCTTTTTTATTTTTAGTGACTGTTGATAATATTCCAATGCCTTTTGAAATTCATTAAAATCTTGATAAATAATAGCAATGTTATTGAGCGCCATTGATTCGCTCCATCGGCTACCAATTTCCTTTGCTATCTTCAATGATTGATTATAATATTCTAATGCCTTTGCATATTCCCCTAAATACCAATAAATAATTCCAATGTTATTTAAAACCACCGCCTCATTACGACGGTTGCCGCGTTCTTTGATTATTTTAAGCGAGTTTTGATAATACTCTAACGCCTTTAAATGATTTCCAATTTCACTATAAATACTACCAATACCACTGAGGTTGATAGCCATACTGAACCGGTCACCAATCTCTTCCATTATCTTCAGTGATGCCTGATGGTATTTGAGCGCCTTTTTATATCCACCAAGTCCAGCATAAGCCGAGCCAATTACCCTAAGACTTTCTGCTTCCCCTTTTTTGTCTTTTATCTCTTGATAAATCTTTAAAGCTATATCAGCCTTCTCCAAAATCTCTTTGTATCCCCCGATTTCTAAATAAACCCCACATATCTCATTAAGACAACCCGCCTCACCCTTTTTGTCACCAGCCCGCCTTGCAACCTCCAACGCCAATTCCAAATCACCAAGCGCACGACCATTCTCACCAAGCAATCTAAATACCCTCGCCCTCTTTTTTAAACACTCAACCTCTAATCCACTATCAGATACACCCTCCCCACTCAAACACTCAAGCACACGAGTATAAAACCTTATCGCATCACGATTCGCATAACTATCACACGCCTTATCTCCAGCCAGCAAACTATACTCCCGAGCCCGCCTCAAATCACCACTCAAATAAAAATGCTCCGACAACTCCTCCACCACACGGCCAACACAATCCTTATAAACACTCAATAACCGCTCCGCAACCACACGATGACACTCCTTTAACCTACCCTTGCTCGTCTGCCGATAAATCACCTCACGAATAATATCCTCAGAAAAATGATAACACTCCCCAGCCGTCTCTTTCAATAAACCCACCCTCAATATCTCATCCAGTAAATCAAAAAATCGCCCCTCATTCAACTGCATTATCCCACGCAAAAGACCAAAATCAACCCGCCGACCCAAAACCGCCGCATAAACCAATAAATCACGCGCCTCATCACTAACCATACCCAACTTCCTGTTCACAGCAAACTCAACGGAATAAGGAATAACCACCATCCGCCCCCGATCAAATCGCCACTTACCACCATCCCAAAATAAAGCACCACCAACCTCCAGCGACTTCACCAACTCCTCAATAAAAAACGGATTACCACCCGTCTGATTAAATATATACTCATTAAACTCAACCCCAAGATTCTCCCCCAAAATCATCGCCAACATCTGAGAAACACCACCCATATCTAAAGGACCAAGAACCATCTCCACACATAACCCCTCCCGCACCATTAACTCCATCATCCCCTGAAAAGAACCCCCCTTAACCTCCTCAACCCGATAAACAATAAAGAAAAAAACCGGACTACCCTTCAGTGCCCTCACCAAATAATGCAAAAGCTCCAACGACCCATCATCAGCCCAATGAATATTATCTAAAAACACAAACAAAGGACCACCCAGAGACAACTCCACAAAAAACCTCCTCATCCCCTCAAAAAGCCGAAACTTATCTATCACATAAATAGACTCATCAAAACCACCCATCTCATCAGATAACTCAGGAACTAATTTTACAATCTCAACCTGATAGGCAACCGGCAAACTCTTAATAACCTCCCTCCCCCGCTCAAGCACCGCCCGAATAATTTCTCTAAACGGATAATAGGAAATCGCCCTCGTAGTGGCTGATAAATTACTCTCCAGACACCTGACCCCTTTAAACTCAGGCAACCTCATCAACTCATGAACCAACCGCGTCTTACCAATCCCAATCTCACCACAAATAAAAACCGCACCACCATCAACCATTGAACCAACATACTCCCTAACCCTCGCCATCTCCAACTCCCGATCAACAATCACCGGCGTCGGAATCTCTAACCTCCGCCTCCCCAACTCCAAAACACCAATCCGATCCCGACCCCGCCGCTTCGCATTGTATAAAGCACGGTCTGCAACCTCAAATAAACCACGCCAATCAACCCCATGCTGAGGAAAAGATGCAATACCCACACTCAAAGTACACCGCAAACCAGAAAACTCCCTCACCCGAGACGCCTCTATAATCCGCCGAGATATCCCCACCGCCTGCTCATAACTCGCACCCGGCAATATACAAATAAACTCATCACCACCATAACGAAAAACCATATCACCAGACCTCAATAAATCCTTAATAAACCTGGCAAAATCAACCAGCACTGCATCCCCGGTACTATGCCCATAGGTATCATTAATCATCTTAAAATGGTCAAGGTCAATAAGCACCAAAGAAAACGGACGACCACTCTGCTGGGACTGCTCAAAAAATCCCGGGATTTCTTTCAAGAGATAACGCCGATTATAAACCCCGGTAAGTTCATCAAAATATTGTTCGGAAACTTTAACCATAAAGTATTATAAAAAATTAAGTGGCTTTGTCAATATAATACTGCCTGAACCCAGCGATAACTGGATTCAGAAGCAACGAGAAGCAGGTAGAGAGAAAAAGACCAGCGATTTTATTGCTGATGGTTATTGTCTTAATCAACCTTTACAAAAATATCTACAAGGTTTCCCTTTTTATCAAAAATCCTGTGCTCGTTTCTGTATATTACCTCACTCTTTCCTTCGTCATCAATTTTTAGAAAAATTTTTCCCCTTTTGCAGGAAAAGCAGAAAGGGAAAAGATATTCCCATTCCGCCTTCGTCTGTAAATCCAGAAAATAGATATAATCCCATAATCTACTACTATACGGTTTTTTTGTATGGAATAGCAAATACCTGCCGTTTGGTGAAATTTCGTAATCAACAATACCTGTCCACTGAGTTAAATCTATTTTTCTTGTTCTATTGCCTTTCATAATTTCCATCACCGGGAAGGAATTTGTTCGGTCCAGGGTAAAAATGATTATTTTATCGGGATAAAGATTGGTAAGTTCAAAAGAAATCTTCCGCTGACCCCCTTTTATTTTTGACCAGACTTTTTTCTTATCTGCATCATAAAGGGTCAATTTTGTAAAGATACTGTCTTTTTCAGAAAAAAATTTTTCTTCATAAAGAAGAAATTTTTTGTTATCCGTTGAGACCTTCGCCTTCTGAAGGTAATAAATACCCTTTTGTGCCTCTTCCCTTGCCTCCATTATCCACTGGTCAATTAAACTGTCATTTTTGTAAAATTTAAGGGTATCACCGAATTGGAAGACCAAATTACCAATTATAATAATTATTAACATTTACAACAAGAATTTTTTTCTTAACCTCTTTGCCATTTGCCCTCAAGATACATCAGGGGGATGCCCCCTGAAACCCCCATCCCTCACCCTAACCCTCTCCCTTGGAAAGGGAGAGGATAAAGGTGAGGGTTGCCATAGGTTGTGCACTATCTTTGGCATTACGAATGTCCCTGATGTATTTTGTCCTTTTCTATAATGAAATTTTCCTTATCTGCTGTATAGGAATTTTTTGAAATTCCTATACAGCAAGATAATTTCCGCAAAAGTCTCACCCATTATAGAATCCTTTCCTGATTTAATTTCTCCATTCCCAAATTTCCGATTTTATCTACTGGCTACTGAGTTACTGACTACTTTTATTACGGGGCGGTCAATGTGAATTTCGCATCTAAATATGCTCCATCCGTATCCATTGCCCGAACCAGAACCTCAAATGAATTCACATCACCAGCACTGCCATAGATTACCCCGGTATTTTTATCTATCTTCACGCCCTCGGGTGCAGATAGTAATTCAAATTTTAATTTATCGCCATCCGGGTCAATGATTGGAACCTGATAATATAGACTATCCGGTTTTGCCTTTACCGAATCAACGACAGTGCTGAATATGGGAGGAGAATTCGCAATATGAAGTTCAAATGGAAACTCTTCTGACTTGAACTCACCATCAAAGGCAAATGCGGCACCGGTTACAATATCATTTTTCTTTAGATTGAATCTTCTTAAATCAAGGACATTTGAAGTATCTGAAATTACCTCATCTTTCACCAGCCAGTGCACAATCAATTTTATTGAATCATTGTCCGGGTCCTCAACCATTGCCGATACCACAACCGAGGGTGTATTAACAAAGAGTGATTCTGGTGAGATGCTGAGAGAAATAATCTTGGGTGGCATACCTCTAATGGTTATCTCACCGGTCCTGACTGTCTTTCCCCATTCCTTACCATCATAGGGTGTAACCTCGGCATAAATTTTATCGCCCTTTTTTGCCTCTTCATACCTTAAGGACATCCCTTCGCCAATCTCCTTTCCATTTACAAACCATTTGACCTGATAGGTCAATGGGTCACCATCCTTATCCGATGCCAGAATGCGCACATTTATTTCAGAGTGAATCGTGGGATTCAAAGGCAGTAAAGAGACTTCGTTTATTACTGGTGGAGTATTTCCTGCGACCCCTTCTTTCTTTCCACCACAACCGAGCAAGACAAATAAGACCAATAGAACTAACAAACCAATTTTTCTGCTATTCTTTTTCATTTTGTCCCCGCTTATCAATTTCTTTCTTTATCTCTCATAGGAAGCAATGCCTTTAACCCTTCGTTGAGATGCCTAACCTCAACCTGAACCGCCTTCAATTCAGGGACCAAAAGTTCCTGAATTACCTTTCTTAAGCCCCCAACAATATCTATCAATTTCTCCTGTTTTTACCATCGTTTGCTTGGAACTATTAACCTCACAATAATATACCGATTTAACCTGTTCTTATTAACTCGCGAACCTTTTCACCTTCCGCGGCAATAAGGTCTGAGATGTGTCTCAAGAGTTTTTCGGCTCTTTCATCCATCCGTTCCAGCATCTTTTGGGTCTCTCCAGAGCGTTGGTCCATCCGCTCCAGCATCTTCTGTGCTTCTTCAGACCGTCTATCCATCCTTTCCAGCATTTCTTTTGTTCCATTTTCCATTCTCTCCAGCATTTCCTTGGTCTCTTTTGCACTCTGCTGTGCCCTCTGCTCCATCCGCTCCAATATCTCTTTTGTGCCCCTTTCCATCCTTTCAATCAACTCCTTTGCCCTTGCATCTTCGGCCTTTATCGTCTTATCGGTCATCTTTGTCAGGACAATCGCCAGAATAATACTCAAAAATCCCAGAACTGCACTTGCTATCCCTAATATCCAGGCAAAGATTTCCATAGTTCTATTCTAATCAGAATTCTTCTAAAGTCAAGAGAAAAAGGGCTAGATCATTCCTTTGGCATTGCGAGCCCAGATTTTCTTTCTGGGCGTGGCAATCTCATTAAGTTAACGGTTAAGACCTGACCCCAGAGGTTCTTATCAACTCTCTTGTCTTTTCACCTTCAGCTGCAATAAGGTCTGAGATGTGAGCGAGTAAAGTTTTGGTTTCTCGACTCATCCGCGCCATTATCCTTTGTGCCTCTTCAGACCGTCTATCCATTCGCTCCAGCATCTTCTGTGTTTCTTCAGACCGTCTATCCATCCTTTCCAGCATTTCTTTTGTTCCATTTTCCATTCGCTCCAGCATCTTTTGGGTCTCTTCCGAGCGTTGGTCCATTCTCTCCAGCATCTCCTTTGTCTCTTTTGCACTCTGCTCTGCCCTTTTATCTATCCTTTCAATCAACTCCTTTGCCCTTGCATCTTCGGCCTTTATCGTCTTATCGGTCATCTTTGTCAGGACAATCGCCAGAATAATACTCAAAAATCCCAGAACTGCACTTGCTATCCCTAATATCCAGGCAAAGATTTCCATAGTTCTATTCTAATCAGAATTCTTCTGAAGTCAAGAGAAAAGGGGCCAGGTCTATGGCTGATGGTTAAGACCTGACCCAAAAGGTTATTTTTCCGCCTCGGTTTGGGTACTCACACTCTTAATGATTTTTATCTTCTTCACATAAGGATCCACTCTATCTTGAGTATAGACGAAGGTTATCAGAGCTTCAAAAGGCGGTTGAATAATGGTCTCGGCCGTAAGGTCAAATACTTCATTTGTGCTCTTTATCCCTGGTGCAAATGCAAACCATACACCGCCGATATTCACCCCTGTTTCTTCAATTGCAAAGACAGTCCCTTTGTCAGTCCACTCATTATTGAAGTCCGTGGAAGATTGGGAAAGCAAGATTGTTATTAAGATTGCCTGCAGTATAGGCATATCTCCTCCTATTTAAGTTTCCAGAGAATCACACCTCTTCTGGGTAACCCAGGAATTCCGGTCTCTGGCGAGACAATACCTCCACCAACCTGAATAAAAACCCTGGACTGTTCAGCACTCACATACATTGCCGGTTCTGATGGAATTCCTGAGCCCAAAAAAAGGCTGATTCGGTTATAGCCAAGGGTATCGCCCAAAAACGGGACAGTATATGCGGTGCCAGTCTTATAGTATAATGCATACAAATTCCCCACACCGCCATAGGTGCATATATCGCCTGTTGGACAGTAGGTGGTAAATAAAACTGCGCCCCCAAGCACAAGGGAGGTCGTCAGATTCCTTTCGCCCGGAGTGGGAAATTGCCGATACCAGCCGAGTTGATTGTTTACCAATATCACCAGGGAATCAAACGAGACGATACTCCCAGTTTCTAAAACTACCCAGCCTGATGTATCAACTTTCACATTGGTGGCATTGTATAACTGGAGTGGATTTGTAGTATGAACGGTATCATCACGGAATCCCACATAGAGTTGAGGGTTCACATCCAGTTCATCATTATCGGAAAACAGCCGACCGGTTCCAAAATAGACCCAGAGATGATCGTATTCATCAGTGGCAACACTACCCTCGGCAGTTACCGGATGGTAAAGTCCCATATCCATTACCATATTGAGCGTCCAGTTTGAGGGTATAGAGTCGTCATTTGTGAGGATACGATATACCTTTCCACACCATCCTGTTGGATTCGTTGATTTATACCAGCAGTCGCCAAAGTAGATTCTGTCCACAGAATAGTCAATCCCCCAATCACAGGCAAAGATATTGGTAACAAAAGACCTCGGGTCAGGAAGGATAAATTCATGTAATTTGTTTCCGGTCTTCAAGTCAAGGACATATATCCTTCCGGTCTGGGAACAGTCACCACCACAGGTCATCGGTCCTGAGCCAAAGACCAGAAACCAGGAATTTTTTACCTTGACAACCGTCGGATAGCAGACTGTATAGGCAAGATTTGGGTCGGTGAATTCCCAGAGGTGTTTTGGATTCAATGGGTCGGTAATGTCAATTAAGAAATATGAAGAGCGACAGGTGTCAACTTCGTTACGAATAGTAGCACCACCCATTCTCAATCCGCCAATCAGGAGTGTCCCCCAGCCTCCGATATGAATACCATCCAGAGATTCTGCAGTAAATATACGGGCATCGGTGATATATGGCTTGAGGTCAACATAGTAGATGTGGCATTCCCCGTATGTTTTATCTTTTAGCCATCTGAGATGGGGCAGGACATTACGGGGAATGTAAGCCCAGAGTTCCCGACCCAAATCATAACCCAATGGGTCAAGATAAATTGGCTCCATAGGTGTTTCCTGTGTCACCGGTCTGCCACTATTAAATGCGTGAAGCATACCATCGTTAGCACCGACATAAACAACCTGCCTTCTATCACGATAATGGTCATAATATTTCGCATAGGAAACATCGCCATAAATAAAGTCATAACGTTCTATCGGCCTTCCAATCATTGATGGTCCGGAATTTACTATATCACCCAATTTCCAGGGTTTACCATTCACCATTCTTGACCTTAATCTTGTTGTATCAATATCCTCTCCCCTTATATATCGGATTATGGTATCAGCCTGGGAGATGGTCACGCCCTGTCCAAGATAAGGCCTCAGGAGTCCAGCATTTGAGGTTGAAAAATCTGTGTGAACGCCATTGTTAAGTGAGGTCCATATATTTCTATTTGTTGGAGGATTATAATTTTCCCAGAGATATTTTCCCGCATCCCAGACCGGCATAATATTTTCAATCGGCACCTGTCCGACATAATCAGAAGAATCAACCTTTCCATCGCCGTTGTCATCCAGAAATCTTTTTACCATCACATTATTCTGTAATGGGTCCCAATTCATAGTAATCACATAATCGTTTTGCAGATGAAGTCTATGGGCGCTGGGACTGTCATTGTCCTCACGAATATTACCAAATTCATCAAGCCAGAGGCTCTGACAGGTTCCGGTCCAGGACAAAACCTCACCGGTTGGGAAGATGCGTCTGGGATAGAATTGAGACTGGACAGTTGAGCCACCATACTTTGTGCCAACGCCAACAACTGCAACACCACTTGATGAGGTGATATGGGACATAATATCAAGGATAATCTGCATCATCGCCTGTTCTATCTCATAGCCGGTCTCGGCTTCATAATAGTTATCAGGAATGCCATTATTATCACGGTCATATTCAGAAACCTGGGGGACATTATCATTATTTCTATCAATGAATCCGCCATCCTTGGCAATCTCCCTAAACAATCCTGAACCTAAACCAAAGGTCATCAGGGCATAAAATGTAATATTCTGTTTATCCGGAAGTTTATAACCTGCTTCATTATCGGGTCTCAGGTCCTGAATATGACCATAATATGCATAATCATCTGCCGGATGGTCGGTATCGCCCCAACCCGAACAGTCATCATAGTTTTCCCAGACACCGTCATAGTTGTAAAGGGGCCGGCTTGGGAAGTATTTTGGTGGCAGATGGGAATCATTATTTATTGCGGTGTCAGAGTTTGCTTCACCATCACCAATCACAATCACGAAATTTTTGCGACACCAGACCGGTTGTAGTGAACCGCCCTGCCCTACATAGAATGGGTCCCATTTCGTTGCCGGACCATGCCAGGAATATGTCCAGTTTGCTGGGGGATTACCACTACCCCAGAAGTTGTGCGGCGGACAGTATCTTATATAGTGAATACACTGGAGCACTGCATTTCCGGTATTGGTCCCGCCCATTGGCTCGGCATCAAATATCTCAAAATAAGGCTCCATATTGGGGGTGGAATCTGACTGATAGAACTCCCGCATTACATGGGTGTAGTACTCGGTGCTGAAAAACATCAGAGCAAACCTTGGTGCATCCTCATCCCAGTCACAATCAAGGTCCTTATCACCAATCTGGCGAATCACACCAGCTGCGGTATCGGCAGTCCCTTCTACATTTATGTAACACCTGAAGGTTCCGCGCGGAATTGTATCAGGTCCTGACCAATTTCCCACCTTGGAAATTCTCACCTCGCTTAGTGTTGGCTTCTCAATTTGGTATTTGTAGGTAACATTACCCTTTTTATAACTGAGTGTGCAGGGCCAGCCAAAAAGTGATGTTGACCAACCGAGATTTTCTGCCTCCGCAATCATTGTATGCTTATTGATTGAATGCTGGGGCAAGCCTTTGCCACCGACCAGTGCCTTACGGGCAACATCAATTCTGCTCATCACCATCCAGTTCATTATGTTGCCGGGAAACGGGAACTTGGAATTTGGAGGAAGTGCGCCGCCCCGGTATTTAAAAAATTCCTGATTGCGATAGTAGTATAAACTATCCGGGTCAAAATAACCATAATAGGTTCTCGTTGAATCGTATTGACCATTGTTGATGATTCTTGATGCCCTGAACTGCATACTTCCTGTGACATCAAGGCAGATCAAAATATTGGGCTTTACCGTGGCCATCACATAGGACGGTGCACAGCAATAGGGATTCTCCTGGCTATAAATTGGCGCAGTGAAGATAACGCCAATTAAAATGGCAAGTCCAATGAAATTTTTCTTATTCATCTTTTCCTCCTTAAAAATCACTCCTGTTCAACAGTGAATCGCTCTATCGCCTCAAGTCTAACCCTCTCCTGTGTAACAGGGTTGACCGCACTTGCGGTGATATAGTATGTCCTATAACTGCCTGAGGCCGGGGTTGAACCAGGACCAGCAATTGCCCGGGCAAATTTTATTGCAGTTCCCGACATCGTAATTACCTGCCTTTGTGTCCTCTGGACACTATAGGTTCCCGAGAACCCAGCGCCGAGTTGAACACTATCAGTAAGAGATTGGGGCAATTCTGAATTGGCATTGAGGCGTGCCGCCTCGGCCTTACCCATTTCAAGGGCAGCAATTGCTGCCTCATAAGTTGTTTCATATTGAGTCTGCCCCCTTGTAAGGTTCAAACCCCTAACTATTAAATATATCACCAGCGCCCCTGCTATTAAGAGCACAATCATCGTTCCCAGTGCCACAAGCAGGGCAATGCCTCTTTTACCTTTCATATCTCCTCCTGTGTTAATCAGGTGGCTGTAAATTGGGGGGATAGACGATACCGCTCAAGATTGCCCTCTTTCGGCGTCTCTGGGTATCGGTAAGATTATAGGTATAAGGGGGATTGTTTTCAATCGTTACCGAATTGGAAGGATAGGTATATCCAGGCATACCTTCTGAGGTTACAACCATCGTAAAACGAATTGCATTCTTTCTTAGATAACCCGGATTCTCCTTGAGAACATTTGACCACTCATTTCCCGCAATTATCCCATCCCCATCATCGTCAACCCCCATTCGGAATTGAATTGCTTCAACATTGGTTAAGAGTGGCTCATTCCCCCTTATTAAGGAATCGGCAGTAAGTTTATAGGATATCCCCCCGTAATATATCGCTTTATTCAATTTAAATATCAGTGCGCCATATCTTGGAGTCACTCCCACCAGTAATTTTGCAGCAGGAATGGTATCAAATTTTCCTCCGCTCACAGTATCTACAAATATTGTCGTATCAACCCTTGGATTATTTGCAATAATAAGTTCATCCATCCCCTGATAAGGCGTCCTCTTCTCATCAACAATCATTACCGTATCCCCCTGGGTAAAGTTTGAGGCTGTATCACTCCATCTCCGGACAATAATATAAGGTTCCTCGCTGGTCAAAATATAACTCCAACGAGTGGCATTGGCTTCAAACCCCAATCCGGTTGCGTTTAAACCAATTATACTTCCCCCACCAAGCACACTATAGTTCACCGAATCATAAGGGGCTCCCAGACCCGCATGGAGTAAATCCATCTTTAAAAGGGTGAATGCCACCTGGGCATCGGTCTGCATTACCGTGGTCCTTGAAACCTGGGTTGACCTGCTCTGCTGGATGTTTAAGATAGAATAGATTGCCCCTAAAACAAGCATCAAAATTACCAGCGAGACCATCATCTCAATCAGGGTCATACCCGGTGCCTCTGAATTTAATAATTTACATTTCCTTTTTTCCCTTATTTGGCAATTTTTAATCCCCATTTTTTCCTCCCAAGTTAGTATAACTTCAATATATCAGAAGAATGTATTCCCCTGGGATTTTGTGCCCAAAAGATATGGATTCTAACCGTTTTGAAACGATTATCGGGATGATTATCAAGAATATTCCAGATGACGGTATAAATACCGCCCGGGGTATTTTCTATAACTCTATGGTCATAATTAACAGTATCATCCAGATTGGCTGATTGCACCCAGTCCAATAATGGGTCTGAAGTTGGTAAATTCTGAATCGCCTCAAAATATCTATTGAGAACTTCCCTGGCGTACATCCTTTGATTTATCACAGTGCTCGTCCGCATCCCGAGAATCGTCATCTGGGAAACTGTGAGAATGCCGATAGCAAGAATTGTTATTGCCACAAGAATCTCAATCAAGGTGAAGCCATTTGAAGAGTCAAGATTAAAACGATTCATATCCCATTTCAGGACTTTGGGTATTTGGGATTTTAGGTATTTAGGCATTTTCATATTCTCCTCCTTTAATTCCATGCCCCATTGGCATAATGATAAACCCGCACCTTGCCCAGGGTATTTACACCAATTGCATATGTCTCCCTTCCATCAGTAATATAGACCACTCCCCTTGATGCCCCTCCGTGATTATTGATCCTCAAAACATCGCCAATGAAATCTATCCCATCTGAAGGCACAGGCCCATTACCTTCGGGTGGATTGCCTGTGGCATTGGTATGGCCAAAATGGATATTCCCGCCAGTGGTGGAAGCAATTTTCTGGGTATCAGAATGGACAACCCCGTTTAAATCGGTGTAGGTAACTGCATAATGCCGTAAGGTATTTGTATTAAATCCTATCTCATAATTTAATCCCTTTGCAAGTGCCCGTTCTCTGATATTTCTAAAATCCTGGGCAATCTCCTGTGCCGCAGCGTGAATCCTGGCACTCCTTTGCATGCCGGCAAAATTGGGAATGGCGATGAGCATAACAATGCCAATTATACCAATGACCACCATAAGTTCAATTAAGGTAAAACCTTTTTTAGTAGTCAGTAACCAGTAGTCAGTAGTTAATAACTTCTTATTACTTCGGTTCACGGTAAACGGTTCACAATTAACGATTTCATTCATAAAACCCCCTTAATTAGTTTGCGTTTTGGAGTAGCGACTTCAGTCGCGTTTTTTATGGGACTAAAGTCCCCAACTCCAAAGACTTACCTCTTTTTCCCTAATTTTCGCCTTTTTGCCCTTTCGCCTTCTTTAGCCCTTTTTTAACCCTCTTGACCTTTTTCCACTTTTATCTAATATGCAAATTTCATACCCAATTTTTTTATAAATTTATTGAAATTTCATAGATTTTTAAATACATAAAAACAAATTGGAAAAATATTTACCCACACTGGGTAAAAAATTACATAGCACATAAACCATTGTAGAAGTAGCAAAAGTGGTAGGTGTCTATTTGATTTTGCAACATTTTTCTGCCTGCCTGAAAAATGTTGCGTTATTTCAGGGATTACTTCGCCGTTTGGTTCATTCACAAGAACAGATGGGATTGCTTCGCCCGCCTTCGGCGGGCTCGCAATGACAGTAGGAGTAAGGCGGGCTCAATGACTTTTAGTATGAATAATCCGGGCTAAATCCCCCTTATTCCCCTTTACAAAAGGGGGATATAAAATTGCAGTTGCCCAATTCATTGGGCATTGTCCAATAAATCGGACAACTCCATTTATCTTTCCGTATAGTGCTCTAACCGCAGGTTAGGCAGGGGAGCGAAGAGACCGAAGCAATTTTCCAAATTCCCATACCTGAACATACTTCAGAGGTCTCACCCCTTGATGATTTTCCTGTATAGGAATTTCAAAAAATTCCTCTACCGCAGATAAGGAAATTTCATTATAAAAAAAGGACAAGATACATCAGGGACATTCGTAATGCCAAAGATAGTGCACAACCTATGGCAACCCTCACCTTTATCCTCTCCCTTTCCAAGGGAGAAGGTTAGGGTGAGGGATGGGGTTTCCAGGGGGCATCCCCCTGATGTATCTTGTCGCTGTTTATTTTCTATGCTGTTTATTTTCTATAATGAAAAATTTCATTATCAAGTAATGGATTGAAAATCCATTACTTCAAGATTTAAAATTCGTCAAGACCAAAGATTGAGGATTATGGTTCAAGGAATGGTTGAAGTTGTTTTTTTCTATTGTTTAGTCTTTTTAAAGACACTGAAGGCGGTATATAAGACTATCACGCCGGCAAAAATCCAGAACCATAGAGGAACATTATGACCAAAGAGCGCGACATAAACAAAAGGGGCGATAGTTGTCAAACCAAGAATTAGCCCAAAAGTTCTAACCTGAAGTAATTTCTTCTTTCTCAATCCCTCAATTATTTTGTAGATTGAAAACCAGAAAAATGGTGCACCAGCAAAGTATATTATGACAAAAATCAATGGATTGACGCCATAATTCTTTTGGATCCCTGAAAACCACCCCTTTAGATATTCAAATATCATCTTTTATCTACTCAATATATTCCCGGCCATCCATATAGGGAATGAGAACCTCGGGAATTTTTATCCTTCCATCTTTTGTCTGATAATTTTCAACAATTCCAATGAAGGTTCTTGGTGTAGCAAGACCTGAACCATTTATCGTATAAACATAATCAACTTCACCAGTTGATGCCCGATATCTAATCATTGCCCTTCTTGCCTGATACTGTTCATAACAACTCACCGAGGAGACCTCAAGCCATTCTCCCATACCAGGGGCATATACTTCAATATCATAGGTCTTTGCTGAGGCATAGGTCATATCCTTGGTGCATAAAAGCATAATCCGATATGGCAAACCGAGGAGTTTAACGGCTTCTTCAGCATCACACAACAATTTCTCAAATTCCTCATAACCAGTCCCCGGGGTTGCATATTTTACAAGTTCCACCTTATTGAATTGATGGACCCGGGTGATTCCCCTCACTTCCTTTCCATAGGAACCTGCCTCTCTTCTAAAACAGGGGGTATAGGCAACATAACATATCGGGAGTTCTTTTTCCAAAATTATTTCATCACGATGGATATTGGTCAGAGGGACTTCAGCGGTTGGAATGAGGAAAAAATTGTCATCACGACATTTATACATTTCAGATTCCAATCTGGGAAGTTGACCGGTTCCCAAAAAGCAATTGGGGTTATTTAAAATGGGCGGGAAGATTTCTTTATAACCGTGCTTCCGGGTGTGTAAATCAAGAAAGAAATTTATCAGCGCCCTTTCCAGTTTGGCACCCAGTCCTTTGTATAGTATAAATCTTGATGCAGAAATTTTGGGCGCCCTTTTTATATCAAGGATATCAAGCGCCTCACAGACTTCCCAGTGGGGAAGTGGTTTAAAGTCATATTCTGGCGGTTCTCTCAACCCCCGAATAAACTTATTATCACGGCTTGTTTCACCTATCGGCACTGAGGGATGGGGAATATTGGGAAGCAATAAGAAAAGTTGAAAAAACTTTTCTTCAATTTCTTTTAACTTATCTTCATTTTCTTTTATCTTCTCACCTAAACTCCTTGCCCGCTCCAGCAATTCTTTAGCATCCTTCTTTTCTCTCTTTAATTTCCCGACTTCCTGGGAGATTTGATTTCTCTCTTTTCTTAAATTATCAATTTCCGTGATAAGTCGGCGCCGAACCATATCAATTTCAATCAATTCATCAAGATTGAAGTCCTCACCCCGAGAAATCAGCGCCTTTCTAATAATTTCAGGATTTTCTCTCAAAATCTTAATGTCAATCATAAAATTTTACTCCCTTGCCATTGTTTGACTCACCATTTTTTAAAGATAACCCCGCTTTCACCCGGTTAATTGCCGATTCAAAAGGATAAAAAGCAGATGGAATTTGTGATATCCTGTCCGTTACCCTCACCTTCTCCCCAAAAGGGAAGAGGGTTCGTTTTTAGGAACAACCCCTGAAATAAACCTGTCCTGACAGCCTGCCCTGAATTTATTTCAGGGACAGGTCAGGATTGTAAAAGAGAAACCGTTAAGTTCCCATTTCCCAGGATGCAAGGTATTGCCTCTGCTGGGGTGTAAGCCGGTCAATCCTTATTCCCATTGATTTCAGTTTCAGCCTCGCTATCTTCTGGTCCAGTTCTATAGGCAGGGCATAAACTTCTTTCTTTAACTGTGGATTTTTAAGAAGATATTCAACGGCAAGTGCCTGATTGGCAAAGGACATATCCATTACCATTGCCGGATGCCCTTCCGCTGCCGAAAGATTGACGAGTCTTCCTTCGGCAAGAAGATAGATTCTTTTGCCATTTTTAAGGGTATATTCCTCACAGAAATTTCTTATTAACCTTCTTCTCTTTGTGACCGCCTTTAATCCATTTTTATCAATCTCCACATCAAAGTGTCCGGAATTACCAATTATTGCACCATCCTTCATGCTTAATATGTGCTCCTTTCTTATGACATTTATATCTCCGGTAACGGTTATGAAGACATCTCCGATTTTTGCTGCCTCAAGCATAGTCATCACCTGATAACCATCCATTCTTGCCTCAAGTGCCTTAATGGGGTCAACTTCGGTCACAATTACATTCGCCCCGCATCCCTTTGCCCTCATTGCCAGACCCCGACCGCACCAGCCATAACCCGCCACCACAAAATTGCAACCACTGATTAAGATATTTGTCGCCCGCAATATTCCATCAATTGTTGATTGGCCGGTCCCATAACGATTGTCAAAGAGGTGCTTGGTAAAGGAATCATTGACGGCAATTACCGGAAACAGTAAAACCCTGTCCTTTGCCATCTGCTTTAATCTTATGACACCGGTCGTTGTCTCTTCAGTTGCCCCTAAAATTCCTTTTAATTTCTTCTTATGAACCGTGGAAATCAAATCTGCCCCATCGTCAATAATAATTTCTGGTTTATATTTTAAAACCTGCATCATATTGGAATAATATTCCTTTCTGGATTCACCCTTTATGGCAAAGACACCAATTCCAAGGTCAACAAGGGCTGATGCTACATCATCCTGGGTTGAGAGGGGATTTGAGGCGGTGAGATAAACCTCGGCACCACCTGCCTTGAGGGTCTTTATTAAATTTGCGGTTTCGGTAGTGACATGGAGACAACAACCAATCCTGATTCCTTTTAATGGCTTCTCCCTTTTAAACCGCTCACGAATTAGTTGCAAGACCGGCATCTTAGATTCTGCCCATTCAATCCTCTTATGCCCCTCTTTTGATAGATTTTTATCTTTTATATTAAATTCCATTCATTCTTCCTTTGTTAAAACATTAACTATTATTTTATTTAACTATTTTCACCATTCACCCAATCCCCGCTTCCCTTTTTATTGCCTCAGCCATATCACAAATTTCCCAGGTGAATCCCTCTTCCTCCCGACCGAAGTGTCCATAACAGGCAGTCTTCTTAAATATCGGCCTTCTCAAATTCAATTTATCAATAATCCCCTGAGGGGTAAAATCAAAGATTTTCTTCAGGATTGAAACAATCTTTGCCTCATCAATCTTTGCTGTGCCAAAGGTATCAACACTTATCGCCACTGGTTCAGCCACACCAATTGCATACGCTAAAGATACTTCAACCTTATCGCAGACCCCTGATGCAACGAGATTCTTTGCCACATACCTTGCCATATATGAGGCGGAACGATCAACCTTGGTCGGGTCTTTACCTGAAAAACAGCCACCTCCGTGATGACCAACCCCACCGTATGTATCAACCATAATCTTCCTGCCGGTTACCCCGGTATCACCCTGAGGTCCTCCAATTACAAATCTTCCGGTCGGATTTATCAATATTTTGGTTTTTGTATCAATCAACTCCCCTGGTATTACCTCCTGAACCACATACCGCTTTAAATCCGAATGAATCATCTCATTCTTTGCATCGGGATGGTGCTGGGCTGAAAGGATTATGGTATCAACCCGGACTGGCTTACCATTTTCATATTCTACAGTTACCTGGGATTTTCCATCCGGTCTTAAATAGGTTAAAATATTTGCCTTACGAACTTCAGCAAGGCGACGAACAAGTTTGTGCGCCAGAATTATCGGCATCGGCATCAATTCCCTGGTCTCCCGGGTCGCAAATCCAAACATCATCCCCTGGTCACCTGCCCCACCAATATTTACACCCATCGCAATGTCGCTGGACTGCTCCTGAATTGAGGTAATTATTGCACAGGTCTGGGCATCTATTCCCATATCCGTATCGGTGTAGCCGATTTCATATAACAGGTCGCGCACCAGGTCTGGAATCTCAACATAGCAATTTGTAGTAATCTCACCCGCAACAAAAATCATCCCGCGGGTGGTCAAAACCTCACAGGCAACCCGACCAAAGGGGTCCTTTTCCAAAATTGCATCCAGAATCGCATCCGATGCCTGGTCACAGATTTTATCCGGATGGCCCTCAGTAACCGATTCCGAAGTTATAAAATAGCGTCCCATTTGCCTCCTTTTATTGAACATACATCAGTCCGCCACGTAACTTGGCGGATTGAGACCCCACCCCTCACCTTTATCCTCTCCCCGTTAAAACGGGGAGAGGGCAGGGTGAGGGGAATTTATTCTGTTTTAATCCGTTTTTATCCGTTTGAATCCAGGGTATTGGAATTATTGAAATTCCAATACCGAAAGTATCCCATTTTATTATAAATGTTTTTTTAGAAAAATCAAGGGTTTTATCTTGAAGTATAGGAATTTCAATAATTCCTATGCGGAAAGATAAATGTAGTTGTCCGATTTATCGGACAATGCCCAATGAATTGGGCAACTACAATTTTATATCCCCTTTTGTAAAGGGGGATATAAGGGGTTTCAGGGGTGAAACCCCTGATGTATGTTCAGTTTCTTAATGAGAATATTTAAGAAATAAGCTGCGAATAAAATTAGATACAGTTCTACTGGCATCCGGTATCTGATGAGTCCAACATGGGCAATAACATAGATAAATGAAATAAAGATAATAGAGAAGAAGGGCAAAAGAATTTTTTTAAAATACCCACCCGAAAAGATGATACCAGAAAACCCGAATAGAAGAACCGGGATATAAAAAATTATCAATAATGTCTTATATTTCTCAACTTCTTCTGAAAAATATATTTCCCGGGGAGGAAACCACCAGTAATAGTAAAATTTTTTCAAAAGGAGTTTTAAAAAATCCTCAGGATAATTTTTTATAAATTCTAATCCCTTACTGAGATAGAAATGGGCACGCTGGGTTTCTTCAATATTCTTCAAACTGTCCTGTATCTGAATGGGAAGGGTATGGGTCATCAATATGTAGTTATCTGTGTTCTGCGGGTTAACTCTGTAAAAATCAGTTCCTGTGGCATTAGGATTGTTACCAATCCAGAAGTTTACACCAAAATGGGTGGTCACCGGAATAATCTTCTTATGGACCAGATAATTCCTTATAGTCCAGGGGGTGAGTAAAATTAGAGAGGACAGGACAATCAAAATAAAGCCCTTTAATTTAAGATTTTTAAAGAGAAAATGGAGAAGAAGGGCAGGATATAAGGCAAAGGAAATCGGGTCGCAGAGGATTGTCAATGCCAAACTTGCTCCCGCGAGTAGATAGGAGTAAATCCCACTTTCTTTTGATTTTAGTATTAAAAAGATTGTTAATGAAAGTAAGAATAACAACATTGTAGTTGGTCCAAGTCTTATGCAGTAATTGATAAAAGGGGGATAGAGTCCAACCAGCCAGCCGGCTATCTCGGCAACCCTTTTGTCATAAATTATCTGGGCTGTCTTTACAATAAAGACTACGACAAATGTAGAAAAGATTGCCTGGAATATCTGGATAAGTAAAAAGGTTGACGGTTTAATTCCAAACTGATAAAAGAAGGCAAGAAAATATGGGTATAAAGGGGCATGAGAGGAGGTTAAGAAGAGTCTTCCTCCGGTATCCAGGGAACGACTGTAGCCATTTCCGCTTATTATATTGCGGGCAATCTCACCATATTCCCAATCGGGCGGGTGATAAAAGTTGGCAATTAAAAATATAAAGAGGAGCCGAATTAAAAAAAAGAGAAGAAATCTCTTCAAATCATCCTGGGCGGGTATTGATAAATCTCATCAATCGGGATTTATATCGGGCGGCCGTATTCTTTTTTATTATTCCATCCTGAACCGATTTATCAATAATTGCCTGCACCTCAGGATATATCTTTAAGGCAGCCTCTTTTGACTTTGCCTTTCTGATACTCTTGATTGCGGACTTTAGTTTTCTCTTCTTTTCAAGATTGGCGAGATAGCGACGCCTTGATTTGCGAATATTCTTAAGAACACTCCTTGACCTTTTCTTTATTGGCATAGCAAATTATATATAAAAAAAGACAAAAGTCAATTAGTGAATTGCCCTTTTTAGGGTAATTCTTTTTATCAACTTTTCTAACTCCACCGCAAAAAATACAATTGAAGATAGTCCTATACAGATCAACAACTCAGTCAGGGTCAAGGGCTGGGTTTTGAATATTACATTCAAAAATGGGAGATAGATAACCAGCAACTGGAGTATCACCAGAAAGATAATTGAAATTAAAAGAAACAAATTTGAAAAAAGTCCGATTTTGAAAAGGGGCTCCCGTTCAGAACGCACTGCAAGGGCGTTGCCCAGTTCACTGAATGTAATGACTGTAAAGACCATTGTCCGCCAGTGGATGTCAGATTTTATCTCCAGGAACTGAGTTAAAAGCCCGACCAGGGTCATCATACCACCGACAAGAATAATATATTTACCAACACCACGTGCAAATAACCCTTCTTTTGGTGAGCGGGGTTTCCTTTTCATAACTTCAGCATCTGCCGGGTCAACTGAAAGTGCCAGTGCCGGCAAACTATCCGTGACCAGATTTATCCAGAGTATTTGAATCGGTAACAGGGGAATTGGTAATCCCAAAAAGGGAGCAAGGAAGATAAGTAGAATTTCTGCCGTATTGCAGGACATAATGTATTTGATAAACTTTCTGATATTATCATAAATTCTCCTGCCTTCCCGCACTGCCTTTACAATTGTGGCAAAGTTGTCATCAAGCAAAATCATATGGGATGCCTCTTTGGAAACCTCGGTTCCCATTATCCCCATTGCGACACCGATATTTGCCCGCTTCAGGGCTGGCGCATCATTAACTCCATCACCGGTCATTGCAACATACTGACCCCTGTCCTGCAAAGCCTTTACAATCTTGAGTTTCTGTTCAGGGGCAACCCGTGCATAAACCCGGATGTGTTCAACCCTTTTTTCAAACTCCTCAAGGGATAATGCATCAAGTTCTTTGCCTGTAATTATTGCCTGAGTATCATCGTTAATAATACCAAGTTGATAGGCAATTGAACGGGCAGTTACTGGATGGTCACCGGTGATCATCACCGGAATTATGCCTGCGGACTTACACTCCTGTATAGCATCCTTTACCTCAAACCTGGGCGGGTCAATCATACCAACAAGTCCAAGAATAATCAATCTATTTTCTATATTATCAGGACTCAAATCATCAGGCATCTTATTCCATTCCCGCATTGCAATCATTAAGACCCTCAAGCCATCTTTTGCCATTTTTAGATTTGCCTGATTGATAACTTCAAGGTCGGTTATTATTCCATCTTTATTGAGAATCCCGATTGATTTATCAAGTAAGGTATCAATCGCCCCCTTGGTAAAAGAAATAATTCTCCCATCTTCCATTCTGTGAATTGTGGTCATACATTTTCTATTAGAATCAAAGGGAATTTCGGCGCGCCTCGGATTCTTTTTGACCAGTTCTTTCTTTTCAAATCCTGCCTCATGGGCTAAGATACACAAGGCGGTTTCGGTCGGGTCGCCAATAATCTTTCCCTCCTTATCATAATTTGCATCATTGCTCAAAGCCAGTGCGGTGAAGAAGTCTCTATTGGTATTTGCACAGTCAATTATCTCGTCGCCTGAGAGAATCTTATTGTTTACAAAAATTTCCCGCACAATCATCTTATTCTGGGTTAGGGTCCCGGTCTTATCCGAACAGATATAGGTGACCGAACCGAGCGTCTCCACTGCCGATAGTTTGCGCATCAGGGCATTCTCTTTGACCATCTTTTTGGCACCCAGGGCAAGGGAAATGGTCACCACCGCAGGTAATGCCTCAGGGATTGCAGCCACTGCCAAACTCACGGCGGTCAAAAACATCAGTGTCACGGGTTCACCCCTTAAGACACCGAAGGCAAAAACAACCGCACATACTACAAGAAAAATAATGGAGAGATATTTGCCGAATGAAATAAGCCTCTGCTGCAATGGCGTTTTAGCCCCTTCTTCTTCCTGTATCATCTGGGCAATCTTACCGAGTTCAGTATCCATTCCTGTAGCAATGACTACCCCAGCGCCCCTTCCATAGGTTACTATCGTTCCTTTATAAGCGATGTTCTTTCTATCGCCGATGGGTATTGATGGGTCGGGCAGTTCTGCCACATCCTTTTCTACAGGTATTGATTCTCCGGTGAGCGGTGCCTCATCAATCTTTAGTTGGGCAACCTCAATCAGCCTCATATCTGCGGGCACGATGTTGCCGGCCTCAAGTAAAACAATATCTCCAGGGACAATCTCGGCGACAGGAATATTGTAAATAATATTATTTCTTCTCACCTTGATATTTGTCTGCGCCATTTTCCTCAATGCTTCAATCGCTTTTTCTGCGCGATATTCCTGGATAAAGCCGATGATGCCATTTACAATGACAATCACAATTATCGCAATTGTATCAATTGGTTCGCCCACAATTCCCGAGATGATTGCCGCGACAATAAGAATGAGAATCATAAAATCCTTGAACTGGTCAAGGAGCATCTCAAAGGGGGTCTTTTTCTTTGCCTGTTTTATCTCGTTTGGACCGAATTTTTCAAGACGGTCCCTTGCTTCTTCAGAATTCAAGCCTTCAATCCTGGCATTGATGGTTTCCAGGACTGCCTTAATGGATAATGAATGCCAATCTCTTTGTGCCATTTTGGGATATAATATTTAATTTTACTTGCTTGTCAAGGAATTACGGAATTCATAAGCGATTCTTGACTTCCAGTAGAGATTGGATATAATCCCTATGTAAGGGGGATATTTTTGTGCGAAATTAATTAGATTATTTTCACTGTATAGGAATTTCAAAAAATTCCTATACAGCAGATAAGGAAAATTTCATTATAGAAAAGGACAAGATACATCAGGGGTAAGCGTGATGCAAAAGATAGTTGCACAACTTAAGGCAAAGCGACTACGGGGGTTTCAGGGGTTCTCCCCTGATGTATCTTGAAGGTAAGTTTTCCCCAAAAGATGGAGTAGCGAACCTTGTTTCGCACCAAAAAACGCCGACCAGGGTCTGCTACTCGAAAAACTTAAGAAAATTTAGGAAAAACCAAACTATTACCTTCAAAGAGGAGGTTTGATGTCTGAGATTAAGATTTTGGAAGAAGTTTGTAAGGGTTGCGGCCTTTGTTGTGACGATATCTGCCCGGTAAAGATATTGAGACTCTCACCTGACCGTATAAATTCAAGTGGCTACCATCCTGCTGAAGTCACTGATATGTCAAAATGCATTGGCTGCGGATATTGCTATATGTCCTGTCCCGAACCAGCGATTGAGGTGTATAAGTGAAGGAAATCAGAATATCAGGGGATCAGGATATCAGGAGGTAAAATGGCTAAGGAATTGATGTATGGTAATCATGCCCTCGTTGAGGGTGTGATTTATGCAGGGTGCAGATTTTTTGCGGGCTATCCAATAACCCCCCAGAATGAAGTTCCGGAATATATGTCCATCAGGATGAATGAAGTGGGGGGGGTGTTTTTGCAGACCGAGAGCGAACTTGCCGCAATAAATATGCTCTTTGGGGCGGCTGCAGTTGGTGCACGGGCAATGACCTCATCCTCTTCTCCAGGAATCAGTCTAATGCAGGAAGGTCTGTCCTATATTGCGGGTGCAGATGTGCCGGTTCTTGTGGTCAATGTTGTGAGGGGAGGTCCAGGACTTGGGAATATTGCACCTGCCCAATCAGACTATTTCCAGGCGGTAAAGAGTGGAGGCCACGGTGATTACCATACAATTGTCCTTGCACCAAATTCAGTTCAGGAGATGTTTGAATTCCCTAAGTTGGCATTTGAACTTGCTGAAAAATACAGAAATCCTGCCTTAATCCTTGCTGATGGTCTTTTGGGTCAGATGATGGAGCCCGTGGAGATAAAGGGTGAACCAGTTGACCCAAAAACTTTACCTGAGCAGGACTGGTGGCTTACCGGTTGTAAGGGTCGGGAGAGAAGGGTCATCCGTTCTTATGATTTAAGACCCGGAAAACTTGAAGAATGGAACTGGCGAAGATGGGAGAAATATCAGAGGATAATAAATAATGAACAGCGCTACGAGGGGATTCAGATAGATGATGCGGAGATTGTTATAGTTGCCTATGGAACATCAGCCCGGGTCTCTGAGGCGGGATTGAGACTGGCAAGGGAAAAGGGAATCAAGGTTGGTTTGATAAGACCGATTACCCTGTGGCCATTCCCTTCAAGCGTCATCCGTGAATTATCAAGAAAGATAGAGAATTTTCTCGTTGTGGAGATGAGTCTGGGGCAGATGATTGAGGATGTAAAATTGGCAATTGAGGGGCGTTCAAAGGTTCATTTTATCGGACATCCTGGAGGTGGATTACCAAATGCTCAGGAGGTATATAATAAGATTGCTGAAATAAGGAGTAAGAGATGAAGATGATATTCGGGAGGCCGAAAGGTTTAACCGAGATAAAACAGAGATACTGCCCGGGTTGCGGGCATGGCATTGTCCATCGCATAATTGGTGAATTACTTGAAGAAATGGGAATACGGGAGCGTGCCATTGGCATTGCACCGGTTGGTTGTTCGGTCTTTGCTGATGAGTATTTTAATTGTGATATGATACAGGTTCCTCATGGAAGGGCACCGGCAGTTGCCACCGGAATGAAGAGGGTAAGGCCTGAGTGTATCATATTCGCCTATCAGGGTGATGGAGACCTTGCAGCAATCGGCACTGCCGAAACGATTCATTCTGCGGCAAGGAATGAGAATATCACCATCATCTTCATCAATAATGCAATCTATGGTATGACCGGTGGCCAACTTGCACCAACCACGCTCCCCGGTATGAGGTCAACAACTTCAGTAAAGGGACGGGATATTGTAAAACAGGGTTATCCAATAAAGGTGTGTGAACTACTCAATGGACTTGATGGCCCCTATTATCTTGAGAGGGTTTCGGTTGATACACCAAAGAATATTATCAAGACCAAGAAGGCGATAAAAACCGCTTTTCAATATCAGATTGAAAATAAAGGGTTCTCTCTTGTTGAAGTTCTCTCAATGTGTCCAACCGGCTGGGGTGTTACACCGGTCCAGGCAAAAAAATGGGTTGGCGAGGTGATGGCGAAGTATTATCCAATTGGTGAATTCCGGAATCGGGCAAAGGAGGCAAAATGACCAAAGAGTTTATCATCGCAGGTTTTGGTGGACAGGGGGTTGTATCTTCAGGCATAATCCTTGCCTATGCGGGACTGCTTGAGAACCTGAATGTAACATTCTTCCCCTCTTATGGTGCCGAGATGCGTGGTGGAACGGCAAACTGCTCAGTTGTAATATCAGACCAGAAGATCGCCTCTCCAGTGGTTGTCAATCCTGATGTCGTCCTTATAATGAATGAACCTTCGTTATTGAAATTTGAGTCTATGGTAAGACCTGGTGGTTTATTATTCTATAATCAGACGCTCATCAACTCAAGACCAAAGAGGAACGACCTTGAAATTATTCCGGTTGAGGCAAATAAGATTGCTGAAGAACTGGGCCAGGGGAGGATTGCCAATATGGTGATGCTCGGGGCAATGATAAAGAAGACCGGGATATTGGAACTTGATTCAGTAAAAAAGGCACAACGGAAGAGATTCGGCCGGGCAACCGAAGCCCAACTTCACCTCAATGACCGGGCACTGGAAAGAGGCTACGAATTGTTTTAATTCCGAACCGTTTGAGAAAAAAACTATAAGACGCTGTTTTAAAATGCTTGATGAAATCCTTCCTTTAATAAAAAAACCAGTTCGTTATACAGGTGGCGAATATAATGTCACAATAAAGAATAAACCAGAGGTCTATGTCGGAATTGTCTTTCCTGAAATCTATGAGATTGGGATGTCCAACCTGGGTATTAAAATAATCTATCACCTATTCAATCAAAATCCCCTGATTCAATGTGAAAGGGTCTTTGCCCCCTGGCCCGACTTCGGGGATAGACTCCTTGCCCGAAAAATCCCCCTTTTTGGCCTTGAAACAAAAAAGCCGATTAAAGAATTTGACCTGCTCGGTTTTTCACTCCAGTCCGAACTGAATTATACAAATGTTCTCTATGTTCTGGACCTTGCAGAAATTCCTTACCGGTCAAAAGAAAGGACTGGACAACATCCAATAATCATTGCGGGTGGTCCCTGCACATTAAATCCAGCCCCTTTGAGTCCGGTATTTGATGCATTTATAATCGGTGATGGAGAGGAGATTGTGCCGGAAATTTCTAAGATTCTTGTCAATATCCCTAATTATAAAAAAGAAGAGCGACTGAAAGAGATGGCAAAATTACCCGGGGTCTGGGTCCCTGAAATTCATCATTATGAAAAAATTATTAAAAAAATTACTGCCCCTTCATTAAACGATGATGCAATACCCGCGCCGATAATTCTTCCGATTTGTGATATTACCCATGACCGATTTGCGATTGAGGTAATGAGGGGTTGTATGTGGGGTTGTCGTTTCTGTCAGGCCGGATATGCAAATAGACCATTGAGAATCAGGCCTGAATTAAGTATTCTGAAGGCGGTTGAGCGGGGAATAAGGGATACGGGCTGGGAAGAGGTTGCACTCCTCTCATTTTCAATACTTGATTACCCCAACCTTTTGAATTTGATAAGAAAACTCAATGAAATTTTGAAGAAGAAAAGGGTCAATGTCTCTCTCCCCGCAATGAGGGGAGAGATGTTTACCAAAGAACTTGCCATTCTTTTAAAAGAGATTAAAAAGAGCGGTTTGACATTCGCCCCGGAGACCGCCTCTGAAGGATTGAGGTGCCGAATAAACAAGCAGTTCTCTAATGAACAGTTAATTTCTTCTATCAGATTGGCTTACGAGGAAGGCTGGCATCAGATAAAACTCTACTTTATGATTGGTCTTCCGTTTGAAAAAGAGGATGATGTTGAGGAAATCTGCAAACTCGTCAAAGAGATAAAACACTCCTGCCCAAAGGGGAATATTAAACTCGCCGTATCTCCCTTTGTCCCCAAACCCCATACCCCTTTTGAGTCCGCTGAATTTGCCCCCCTTGAAGAACTGAATCACAGAATTGAAATATTAAAGAAGATCAGGAAGGGGCGGGTCGTTTTAAATTATCAAGACCCCGAGGTTTCATTCATTGAAGCCTGCCTTTCCCGGGGTGACGAAAACTTATTTATGGTGATAGAAGAGGTATACAGAGAGGGTGGGAAATTTGAACAATGGCGAGAAGGATTTGATTTTTCTCGCTGGCAAAAGGCATTTGAAAAGATTGGAATTGAGCCTCGTGAGTATCTTAAGAGAAGAGAAAAACACCCCTGGGATTTTATTGATATTGGCGTAAGTAAGAAATTTCTTTCCGAAGAATTCAGGCGGGCGACACAGGGGATTGTTACTGAAAATTGTTATTATGGTGAGTGCACAAATTGTGGAATATGTGAAGGAGAAAAAGGGGTGAAATTCAGGGAAACTTCTGAGAAATATCTCAGTTCTGCAAGAACCGACGAAAGAAAACAGGCGGTAAATCCTGTAATGTATCGGGTAAAATATTCAATTGGTGAAATCTATCGCTATGCATCACATCTTGATATCACAAGGACTATCTACCGGGCATTGCGCAGAACCGACCTTCCGATTCAATTTACTTTAGGATTCAGTCCTCTGCCCAGAGTTTCATTTGGTCCTCCCAAAAGTGTAGGGCAGATTTCAAAGGGTGATTACTTTGACTTTTACCTGATTTCGGAATATTTTGGAAATATCTCAATGGAGTTGAATACCAAATTCCCACCCGGGATTAGAATTCTTGATGTCCGGGCAATGCCCTCAAATACCCCTTCGCTTTCAAGTTCAATAAATCTTATCTATTACGAGGTAACGATACCAGAGTCAATGATTCGCAGACCCCTTGATTTTTCCCATCAAAAGCCAGTATATATTTGGGCAGGTTCCGAGACGAGGAATATATGTGATTCAGTTGAGTCAATCTCATATAAAGATGGAACTTTGACCTGCGGATTATACTATGGAGCAAAAAATATCAATATCTATCAACTCTGTTCTTACCTTACCGAAATCCCGGTGGAAGAAACAAGGTTATTCAAGGTGACAAGGACACTTTTATTTATTAAAAGGAATGGCTTGCTCTATTCACCGATGGAGGTTAAGTGATTAAAAAGGATATCTTTGTAAATGTCTCTCCATCTGAAACAAGGATTGCCGTTGTGGAAAATGACCAACTTGTGGAATATCATATTGAAAGACCTGACCAGAGCAGTCTGGTGGGCAATATTTATAAGGCACGGGTTTTAAATCTTATGACCGGCTTAAAGGCGGCATTTGTTGACCTTGGTCTTGATAAAAATGGCTTCCTTCCCCTTGATGAAATTCCCTTCAAGGAATTCAGCGATATATTTGAATATGAAGAGGTTGAACTTGACGAAGAGTATCGTTCAAAGGAACTAAAATTAAAGGAAAATCAGGAAATAATTGTGCAGATAACAAAGGACTCTTATGGTGCCAAAGGACCGAGGGTTACTTCTTATATCTCAATACCCGGCCGATATGTAGTTCTTCTGGTCAACACAAGGAATGTTGGAGTTTCAAGAAAGATCTATGACCGTCGCCAGCGCGAGCAGCTATTAAAACTCGGCAGGAAGGCAAGACCGGTTGGTATGGGTCTGATTATCCGTACCGCAGCCGCACTTGCCAAACCCGAGGAGATAGAGAATGAAATCATCTATCTAAAGTCCCAGTGGGAAAAGAGCCTCAGCGAAGCCAATAGACCCGCCCCATATCTAATCTATGCCGAACCCGATACCCTGATTAAGACCGTGCGGGACCTATTCAATCAGGAGGTCCGTAATCTTTACATTGACGAGGAATCAAGATATAAAGAAATTATCCAATATTTAAGCCGGATATCTCCACGACTCCGTTCCCGGGTGAAATTATATACCGAGGCACAACCGATGTTTTTAAGGTATGGAATTGAAGAACAGTGCCGAACAATATTTGAAAGAAAGATCTGGCTTCCCAGTGGGGCATATATTGTTCTTGACCAGACCGAGGCATTTCTGGCTATTGATGTAAATAGCGGTAAATCTTCTAAGGAGAAGCAGGCGGAGAAACTTGCCTTAAGCACCAATCTTGAGGCACTGAAGGAAATTGCCCGGCAGGTTCGTTTGAGGGATATTGGTGGACTTGTTGTTGTTGACCTCATTGACCTTGAGAAGAAGGAAAATCTTGAAAAACTTGTTCGGGAATTCAGGGTAATGATTCGCAATGACCGTGCCCATTATCGTATCGGTGGCATCAGTGAATTTGGTCTTTTCCAGTTCACCAGAGAACGTTCCCGGGCCAGTTTGACCCATGCCTTAAGTGAGGTCTGCCCGGTCTGTAAAGGAAGGGGCAGGGTGGTTTCAAAGATGAATGTGATAGGCGACATTATGAGGTGGTTTTCTAATAATAGTCGGGCGATTAAAAACAGGGTTGTTGAATTATGGGTTTCCCCAAGGATTGCGGATTTTCTAACTCTCACCCAGAACGAAAACCTATCCAGGATTTCAAAGGAATATAATCTTATCCTTAAATTGAAGACTGACCATTCAATTGCTGAAGATGATTTCAAGGTGATGGTTGTTTAATTATAAAAAGACCTGCCGCCCGCGATTTTATCGCCGGATTGAAAAAAAAGAGGTTTTTATGAAAAAGAAGAATGGTTTTTATAAAAAACTGAATGAGGAGAAGATTGAATTCCTCCAGAATCTTGCCCGGCTTTGTCGGGGTGATATCCTGAAGATGACAACACTCGCCGGTTCAGGGCATCCCGGAGGTTCAATGTCATCAACTGAAATCTATCTTGCGGTCTTTTCATTCGCCAATATTACACCCCAAAACTACAACGACCCAGAGAGAGACAGAATTGTTGTCAGCCACGGGCATACTTCACCAGGTCTCTATGCGGTTCTGGCCCGGCTTGGTTTCTTTAATGTCAAAGATGTTTTATTGGGATTCAGAGACCTGCGCAGTCCATTTGAAGGGCATATTGAAAGAAAAATACCCGGGGTTGAATGGTCAACAGGTAATCTCGGTCAGGGTTTGAGTGCCGGCTGTGGATTTGCCCTTGCGGCAAGATTAAAAAATTTAGATTACCACACATTTGTCATAATGAGTGATGCAGAGCAGGCAAAAGGACAGGTTGGAGAGGCACGACGATTTGCACGAAAATATAATTTGATAAATCTTACGGTTTTAATTGACTATAATCATTTCCAGATTTCGGGTCGGACCGAGGAGGTGATGCCGGTAAATATCAAAGAGAACTATATTGCTGATGGCTGGAGTGTAATTGAGGTTGATGGGCATAATATAAAAGAAATCTTTGAGGCAATAAACAAGTCAATTCTGAACAGGGAAAATCCCTGTGCCATAATCTGTAATACGACAATTGGCAAGGGAATCTCATTTATGGAGAATCAGGCGAAGTATCATGGCCAGGCATTGAGTGAAGGAGAACTTGCCTGGGCACTTATGGAACTTGGCATTGAAAACGATATTGAAAAACTCAAGGCTGAGAAAAAAAATTTTAAATTTAAAAGATTTAGAAAAAAGGAGATTCCTTTACCATATCTCAATACCGGAAAGCCTAAAATATATACTGAGACAATTGACCCCAGGGTTGTCTTTGGCAATGTTCTGGAAGAAATTGCCCGAAATAATCCCCCGGACAAGATTGCCGTGTTTGATTGCGACCTTACTGAGTCTGTGAAGACCTATAAATTTGCCAAGATAAGACCCGAAAACTTTTTTGAAGCGGGCGTGAGTGAACATAGCACCGCAACGATTGCCGGGGCACTATCAATAAATGGTATAGTTACAATCTGGGGAGATTTTGGCGTTTTTGGAATTGATGAAGTGTATAATCAGTTGCGCCTTAACGATATAAATCACACAAATTTAAAAATTTTTGCGACCCATCTTGGCTACAATGTCGGTGCGGATGGCAAGACCCATCACTGCATTGACTATCTTGGGGTTTTGAGAAATCTCTTCGGTTTTAAGATATTGCTTCCCGCGGACCCGAATCAAACCGACCACATTGTCCGATATGTCCTGAATCAATCTGGAAACTGGGTTATCGGTGTGGGCCGGACAAAACTGCCCATAATTAAAACCAGTGAAGGTAAGATATTTTTTGATGAAAGGTATACATTCAAATATGGCAAGGCAGACATCCTCAGGGATGGTAGCGATTGTGCAATATTTACTATGGGGGTGATGGCTCATCGGGCAATTTGTGCCTGGGAGAGGCTAAAGGAAGAAAAAATTTCTGCCTGTGTGTATAATATTTCTTCACCGTTATCAATTGACAGACAGGCAATTTTAAATGGTGCAAAAACCGGTCTCGTTTTAACCTACGAAGACCATATTGTCCATTCCGGATTGGGAAGCATCATTGCCCAGGTCATTGCTGAAGAGAATATAAAGACAAAATTTGTCAAAATTGGTATTACTGAATATGGTGGTTCAGATGAGCCGACTGCATTATACAAAAAATACCACCTCCAACCAGAAAATTTAGTTAAAATGGTAAAAAGACTTTTGGGCAGATAAAAATAAATTCTAAACTATCACCTTACCATCGCCATTTACCGAAGCAGTATCGCCTTCTTTACCTTCTTAAAATCACCAATCTCTAAACGCACAAAATAGACACTAGAAGGTAGCCTGCGACCAAGGTCATCTCGGCCATCCCAGACCACGGAAGTAGGGAGTAGAGAGGTGCGAGGAGAAAGATTGAAGGATTTCACAACCCTTCCGGTTATATCATAGATCTTTAAGTTAACTACTGACTTCTGACTACGGACTACTCTATCATTACTACCCAATGCATAATGAATCACAAGGTGATTGAGAAATGGGTTAGGAAATATTGAAAATGAAAATTGGGATTTATCTTCTTTAACAATCCGCTGTTTGATTATAGCCCAGAAACAGGATTTATAGCAGCCTGAATTATAGGAGTCATAGCGAAATTTTGGCCACTCATAAATTTCTGAATTTAAATTGAAAACCCAGAACTTAAAATCATGGGCACCAACCATCAACTCCAGTTTTCCATCCAGATCAATATCAAAAACCGCAGGTGATTGCTCAATTCTGATTCCGAAATGGATCGGAAATCCGACTGTCAAACTTCCATCATTATTTATTCCATAGAGATTCCAATCCGCAGCGCCACAGAGTATCTCCATTACGGAGTCTCCATCAATATCGCTGGCGATCGGTAGTTTATAGTCATGTCCGAATATTGGAGGAAAACCCGGCACCGCATTACCCAGAGAATCAAATACCATCAATACCTGTAATCCCTTATTATTTCCGCAGATTACCTCCGGTCGTTCATTGCCTACGATATTTGCAAGAATTGGCGATGCCTCAACATCACCCAGGTTAGGGATATAATTCTGCCAGAGGAGAGCCCCATTGGCATCAACCACATTCACAGATTGTGTGGAATCAGTATAGAAACAGATTTCAAGATTACTGTTGCCGATGATGTCGCCAAGAACCGGCGAATATAGCATCCCCCGGGAAACCGCAATTGGAAACGGTGGATGATAGTTCCCATTGTCATCCCAGACAAACAGTGAATCGGAATCACCGCCGCCACAGGCCACAATCTCTAAATCTCCATCATCGTCTATATCACCTATTGCCGGTGAGCCACTATGCCAGCCATAAAGATTCTTTAATAGACCATCAGGGGAATAGAGACCAGCCCCATTATGCTGGAATGCATAAAGTTTAGCCCCTTCAGAGATTACAAATATTTCCAAATCACCATCTCCATCAATATCGGCAAGGGCAGGAGATGTAAGGACTCCGCCCGATAGCGATTTGGGCCAGCCCGATAACGGCTCCCAAATTGTATCATTCCTTGTTAAGATATAAAAGTTATTTTGCGGACGCCGAATTCCGAAGCAGATTTCCAGAGTTCCGTCATTATTTACATCTCCAACGGCCGGGGAGGACCAGATTTCACCATACCCCTGAAAGATTCTGCCATCATTTCCTGTAAATGGGGTTCCATCGTAATGCCAGAGGTAAATGCTGCCATCAAGACTGCCCACCACAATTTCCAGCCCGGGATAGGAGGGGTCAAGGTCACCAAAGTTTGGTGAAGAGAAAAGATAACCGTAGACCGTTTTGGGCCAGCCCTGGGCAACCCGGGGATTGATTTTTGCGCAAATTGTATCAGAATTTATCCCTTCATTCATTGAGGAATCAACTCCATAAAGATAATAATAGTAATCAAGCGCAGATTGCATATCGGTATCTTCAAAATAGCAGATTGGCTCAAGGGAATTATTTAAAAATTGGTAAGGACCATTTTGATTCAAGGCCCGAAATATTCTATAACCAATCGCCCCATCCACAGGTTTCCATTTGAGCAAGATAGAATTGGGCATACCAAAGGATACTAAAGAATCGGGTGCCATAAGTGAGTCCAGTTTAATCTTTCTATCTTCAACCTTTATCCCCCGGTAATAGAGGCGGAAGTTATAGACCAGCTGGCCGGCGGGGTGGTTCAATAGAATACCAAATGAATCCCGGGCCGAAGTAATTGAGTTGGGCAAAACAGGTGGAAAAGTTGCGGTGCTATCAAGAACCAGTATAGTATCCGAATAGGCACTGATACGAGCAACCACTGAATCCGCAAAATGATGACCTCTATTTTCTACATATGGTAATACAAGATACTGATTGACAAGTGGGAAATATTTCTGAGTAAAGAGTGAAATCTTTGGTGCCTGGGCAATTATCTGAAAGGTGTCAAGGTTATTCATCCCCGAGTAATTTATTGTCAGGACGAAGTCTATTGAATGTTCATCGGATATTGTATTTCTGGTAAAAAAAGATAATGGAGTTAAATTTTCTTCCACACAATTTGGATTTATAACGGGATACGATGTAGTATCATTGATAAAGGTAATGAAGGAATCGGAAGTGCTGACTGAGAGGAAGACATCTGTTGCCGGCAGACCGCCATTATTTTGCAGGTAAATTTTTAAGAATATTTCTTCTCCAGGGTTAATAATGCCATTGCCATTGCCTGATGTATCAATTATTGTATAATTATTATATACAAGATGGGAAGCAGAAGGGATTACATATAAGGAATCAATGTAAGGAAAATAGTCGGGTGAAGTGATTGTGAACTTAAGATAACCACAAGACCTTGTCTTTACAGCCGCCTGAGCGATTCCCCAGTGGCCCGTATTTTTTGAGAAAAGTTCATTTTCTTTATAGAGAATAAGCAAAAATGAATCAAGGGGAGGATTTACCTGGATAACCAGGGTGTCAATACCCAGATTTATTGTTTCAGGAAAAACGACGGAATCTATCAGGGAGGGGAAACCATTCCATAATCTTAAAGTTGGGTCACCCAATAAATTTAGAGAAAACTGGTAGATTCGGTGCCAGTTGTCAGATAACTGAGATGGGGGAATTAGAGGTATTTTTGAATAAGAAAGGGCAGGACCAAGGGGAAGAGAAAATAGAGAGTCAAAGAGATAGTTTATATAATCAAGGTGATATGAGGCAATACTTGAACTTGTTGGCCCGATAAATCCGAGTCCCCCGCCCTGGGTATTCATTACCCAGTGTTCACCGAGACAATCCTCCTGGAATGGTCCGGCATAACAGGTAATGACCACCATCAGGGGATTGATTACATTGGTTAAAGAGTCGTAGTGGAAATTGGTTATATACTCATCAGGGATGGTTCTCACCCTCATCTTATTCACATCACCATGGGCAATGAAGGTAATTAAATTATAGCCGTGATAAATTCCATTTTTAAAATCTATCCAGGATTGTTCATTTAAAAAGTGTTTAAGAAAATTTGCAGGAAGGCGCCCGGCAAGACTCAATGCCATATAATATGCGTCGTTCTCGTAATGCAATTTTGAACAGACAAAGAGTGCCTTCCTTTGATATGGCGGTTCACCAGATGGTGGACAGTGGGGTTCAAAGATATAGAAACGAAGTTTGTTAAGGTATCCAGATATATCTTCTAAAGAGTGTGCCGGAATTCTCCCTACAAATACATCTGGATAAAAGTCTATTGAATCCGGTAGCTCACCAAACCGGTCATCACCATCATAGTTCCAGTTGCCATCAAGGTCTGAGAAATAGAGGTCGGTGGCAATGTGGGCCGGGAATAGACCCATCAGATACTCAAGCCAGACCCACCTTGTTGGAATATCAGGCACATCATTTCCCAGAAGAACAAAACTGGTTCCCCATTTTTCAACCGCCTCCCGGATAAAATTTCTTATCCGTTCTGCATCATCAACTCCTGTATAATGCTCTCTTATCCAGTTTGTGGATTTTATTGCCGTGTTGAAACCAAGAAGTTTTTTTAGGCGGGCGAATTCTTCATAACCGGGAATCAGTTGCTCAGTGGTAATTATCAAAAGGTCAACCGGCGGTCCTGAGAGCGAGGGTAATTCAGTAGGACTTAAGTCTTCCGGGTTTTCTTCAATGCCAAAAGATGGTTCAATAACCTCATCAGGTGTCCCGGTTATAGAAGAGACAAATTTTTTGAAGACCATTCTTGAAAGTTGGGTCTGACGTCTCGGGCTGATACCCAAAGGAGAATAACTAATTTTTATCCTTATTTTTAAGGCCTTCAGGACTTCAAGATGGCTGAGGCCAGGATTGTATCTGAAAGGCGAGATGAAAATTTGGCCGATCCGGTAACCTCTTAAATTGCCGGAATGGAATTCAATGATACAACTTTGGGGGTAATAATTGCAGGAATTGTAAATTGTTGAATCGGGTCGGGTAAATTCAGGTGGTTCACCAATTATTTGAGGACTCTGCACCGGATAAATCTTAAAATTCCCAGAGATTTGTTCCCATCTCTCATAGACAACCGAGACTTCCATTATATTTTGATTATGAGGCAAACAGAAGATATGGATAATTCCAGGGAGTTCAGGGGCACCAGGTGAACCAAAGGTAATACCATCTTCTAATATAATCCTCTGGAAACCCTGGTTGTCTTCTATTCTATAACGAATTTGCTCTAAAGGAACATCAATGGAGAGATAACTTTGGGTAATCATTATTCCTAAAAAGATACAAAAAGTCATAAATAATTATATTTAGATTTTTATCAATGTCAATATTTAAAAAACATAATACAACTGCTGAATGGATTGCAGTCTATATTTTTCAAGAAGTGAAAAAGAAAATAAAGAATATAAAATCAGTCACAGTCTGGGAAGGCATTGAGAATGCTGTGACATATCAGGAAAAATAAGCACACATACAACAAAAAAGTCTATTGCATTACTTCTATAGCAGAACATTTCGGATAATAATCTATGAAATTATTTTCTCTGTGAGTATAAGTTCATTTAATTTGGAATGCCATTGTGAGATATAATCATAAGTCATATAAATCACGCGGTCTTTTATAGGCGCAAAACTTGTGAACTTGATTCTGCTTACAAATTCATTCTTACGTTTTTCTGAGGATACTATTACCATTTCCGCTTTAAAATCCTGTAACTCAAGGAATTTAATTAATGCATTCCTAAAATCTGATGTGTGTTCTATTTCAAATACATACGCTGGGAAATTTCGTTCATTAAACCACCACACATCGATTGATTTTACTTTTTCTAAGACAGAGTTATAAGTAAATTCTAACATCGTTTTGAGTTTGATAACCTCTCCCAAATTTTTATTCAAAAACTTTTTATTTTGATCCTGGGTAGGAACGTATGTCAAAAAACCCTTTAAATTGCCAATTTCAACTACCAAACCCTGAAAATACGAATGTGTAAATTGACCTTCTAATTTCTCTTTTCTGTCTTCCTCAATAAGTGATAGCAAGTTATCCGGTAACCTATTTGCGTAACTTTTTAACGCCCATAAGCCGGGTTTTATTTTAAAGAAGAATCTTTTATCTTGAACAATCCTTCGTATGCTTGCAAATGGGGTTTTTGTACCCCATTTTACATTGGGAATTTTAAGAGCTTCCTGGTAAAGAAATCCAAGTGTAGCATAACCCCCATTTTCTTCCATAACCCTTATAACCGCTTCATATTGTTTCATCGCTACTCCTTTAGGGCCATAATAATTTATTATATGTCATAAAACAAGAATGTCAAGGAGATTGTCTTTTTTACTTTGTAACATTATTGGCAACATTTTTACCGCAAATAAAGGGGCGCAAGTTTTAGTCTGTTATTCCGGACATCTTGATAAACATCAATATGATTGGCTTCCATTGATTGGGTGTGCAACCCTGGCATTTCAATCTCACCCATTTCGTAACCATAATGGTCTTTGTATGAATTATTTTAGCATTGGTGATATCTTAACTGTAGCGGTCGCATTTATGCGACAATGAAAATTTAATTTTGTGCGATAAATCGCACCGCTACATTTTTCAAAAAATAAAACTGAAATTTCTACTTTAGGGATTTGTTTTAAGTGCAATATCGTCCGCCACTCGATTTGGCGGACTTGCTGAGGTATAAGATTTTGATAGACAATTTTACAATTGCCAAAGAAAGCAAAAACATCTAAAATTTTATGGTGAATAACAAAGTTGACCTTATGGAAAAAGTAGGTATAATTCTTTATTATGAAACCAAAAAGTATTATTCTCTTATCCGGTGGGCTGGATTCAACCGTGAGTGCCACGATTGCCGTTAAAAAGACCAAGCCCCTTTTTGCCCTGACCATTGATTATGGACAGCGGGCAGCAAAAATGGAGATTTTTGCGTCAAGAAAGATTTGTAAGTTTTTAAAGATTAAGCACAGGGTTATCAAACTACCGTTTTTCAAGGAATTCAAAAGATGTGCACTCATTGGAAGGCCGGTTAAAACTGGGCATAAAAAATTTTTGAGTATCAAAGATGTCTGGGTTCCGAATCGTAATGGATTATTTATTAACATCGCTGCCTCTTTTGCCGATTATTATGGTGCAGATTTAATAGTCACAGGCTTCAATCGGGAAGAAGCAAGGGAATTTCCAGACAATACAATAAAGTTTTTAAAAATTATAAATAAAGACCTTGCCCTTAGCACATTAAAAAGGGTTAAAATAATAAGTTATGTGGCTGATTACACAAAAAAAGAGATTTATCAGAAAGGATTAAAAATAGATGCCCCGCTTGAATATGTATATCCCTGCTATTTAGGATATGAGAGGATGTGTGGAAGATGTGCATCCTGTCAAAGATTTTTGAGGGCAAAAATTACAGGGGCGTCTTAAATCAAAATAAAATCTTACCCAAATCAAATCAATATTTTTCAGAATAACAGGGCTAAAACGAAATGGATTATTCATCTTCTTCCTCATCATCCTTAGCCCGAATTATTCATACAATTTTTGGTAAATTTCGTTCAAATGCAATCCTAAAGCGGATTTGCGCCTTTGTCAGTAGCGAGTAGCAAGGAGAGAGTAGAAAGAATTTTAATTTTTTTCTCGCTACTTGTTACTCTCTACTTTTTCTACTAAAAAGAAGATAAGGGTGAGGGGACACTCTGTTTTTTCTTTTAGTCATTGCGAAAAGCGAGATTCCTCACCTGTCATTGTGAGGCTCTCGTAGAGAGCCGAAGCAATCTGACCCGAAGGGTCATTCCGAGGAATCTCAATGAGATTGCTTCGTCCCGCCCATTGATAATGGACGAGGCCTCGCAACGACTTCGTCGGATTGCCACGCCCTGGCCTTTGGTTCGGGCTCGCAATGACTTTTAGGAGGGGGTATAATATACTTTACCCGTGTTATTGAGGAGCGTAATAATATATTTTCTGTGCAAATGCAAGACTTTTTTGAGGTCATCAAGGATTTCTTCCTTCAGTGTCCTTGGCGCCTGCTTATAGATTTCCGCATTTGATTTAATTATTGACCTTTTAGCCTTCATTGTGTATACTTCCTTCGGGATGTTTATAATCATAGCGACTCCTTTCCGGTAAAATATACCCGGGAGTCGCTATT
>Ga0207433_10002110_pt1 | contig 41342 bp, 30 predicted proteins | sample YelNatPaOPGAMG01_FD_187559 | JGI IMG/M metagenome (GOLD analysis project Ga0207433, IMG submission 187559) | Hot spring thermophilic microbial communities from Obsidian Pool, Yellowstone National Park, USA - OP-RAMG-01 (SPAdes) (version 3) | ecosystem: Environmental > Aquatic > Thermal springs...
GGAATGCGACTGCGAGGTATGTAAAGGGTTAATGCCTCAAGAGATTATTGACCTGATGCTGGGGATAAAGAGCAGGGTTTCAAAACCCTCGCCCTACATAATTTGCTCGACATGAAGAGGTCCCTAGCGGGAGGAAGCTAAATGGGCAGCGGCTCAAGAGTAAAACAATATGAACGGAGGTTCTTCGAGGGGGAGCAGAAACGCGGGGGGAGAGAAGAGAAAGCGTTCCATACCGTAGGAATCTTCGGAGAGTATGAGGTTCGCGAATCCAAGGGAGGCGGGTATGAGTTGCTCAAGAGCGGAGAGGTTGTCGGAATCTTCCCCGAGGCTAGGATTGAGGAGAGCAGAGTAATCTTCAGGCTAAGCCACGGGATGAACCTGGTGGTTTCTGAGAAGGGAATTAGGGAAATACTTACTGCAGAAAAGGCTGAGTTATGTGGCTTGATATCCTCAGATGGTACTATTTGCAAATATCGTAGCGGCGGATACGAAGTTTCTCTAAGGAATGTAGACCATGCGCCTATAGGAGTTTTTAAGGAGCTGTCTGAAGATACTTATGGTATGACTCCTCACGAACACATTAAGTGGCATAAGACGAAGGAGGGGAAGAAACAGCATTATCATATAGCGATATTTGATAGGAGAGTAGCATATGACCTATGGAGCCTTAACATTAAAGGTCCGGAGCCCTATGAGTTTCATCCACCTACAAAATACCTTGATGATGAAGGAAAGAGGGCATATTTAAGGGGTTTCTTTTCTGGAGACGGCAATGTCTCTATGACAAGAAGAGGCGGACACCACATTCGTATTTACTCATCTTACAAAGAAGGGTTGGAAGAATTAAGAAAAATGTTTGAAGATTTAGGATTCCATCCGAGCGAAATTCATGAGAAACGTGAGAAACCTGTTCCTGGACGACATAGGAAAGAATATAACTATTATTTCAGCATTCCAGAAGAAGACCACTTAAAGTTCATAGAGGAAATAGGTTCGGAGAAGTCGGAGCACAAAAGAAGGTTTGAACTAATAAAGTTAATAAATGGAAGGAAGAAAAAAGAGGAGGACTAGTTAGAATGAAGAAGGCCGCTACTCTTTGGGTATGGGGCGATGATTTCGAAAATGTTAGGAAGAATTGTGAGAAATATGTCAGTAAAAAATGGGTAGGGAACGTAAAGGAATGCAGCATAGAGGTCTCCGCCAGAAAAAGGGATGAGGATATTTGTTACTACCTCGTTGCGTATACGAGTAAGCCTCAAAGCGTCGGAGATCTGGCAGAAGGCTTATTCTATACAGCACTTGACGAGAACGATGTTAAAGTCACTTTTGTTTCAATCGATTTATTTGACAAAATACTTTCAGGTGAAGAAGCATATCGGAAATCGATGGAAGACGTGGAAAAAGAACTCAGGGAACGTGAAAAAGCCATCGTTGAAAAATTTAGTGAAGACCCGAAGGTGAAATCTGCGGCCCAAGGGAGAAAAATAGTGTTTATCCCTCAAACTAATCTTCTCTGCGAATTAAGCTCGAAAATTGCGAACAAGATAATTATAGAGGTAGTGCATGAAGACCTCTCATCCATGAAGGATTTACTATATTCCTTAAGCAACAGGATGCTTGAAAAAGGCTTGGCGGAACGAATTTTAGGTTACGATTGGTGGAAGGACATTGACGGGCTTAAAATCGGAGACATAGAAGTTCAGAAAGACGAGGTTCTGGTGTGGCTTGTCTGAAAAAGTGCGGGGGGTGGGATTTGAACCCACGAACCCCTTCGGGAAGAGGTTCCTCCCCGAGGTCTTGAGCCTCCCGCCTTTAACCTGGCTTGGCGACCCCCGCCTTTCTTCCCTGCAGTAAGACATATTATTTTGGATTGTTTTTAAGTTTTAGGATGAGGCTGAGTGAGGTTTTCGCTAGTAGGGTTCAGGCTAGGGTTTTAGAGGAGCTTTTAAACTCTCCTCATACTATTTTTACTCAGGTTGAGCTGGCTAGGAGGGCTGGATGCTCCTCTTCAAGTGTGGACAGGGCTCTTAAAAATCTTATGAGGCTTGGGCTTATTAGGACTGAGAAGCTTTCAGTCAACAAGATTGTCGCGTTAAATCTTAATAGTAGGGTTGTGTCTCTTCTTATCCAGTTTAACAGGGATGTGAAGAAGGCTGATAGAGATACTGCTTAAGGAGAGGATAAGCGGAAGGGGGTTAACGTTCCTCGGCTTAGAGGGTTCCAGCGGTATGGGTGTTATTCAGGCGGGTAATCTCGTGAGGCTCTTCGACATGAAGCCGGTTGGCGAGATCGTTTTCTACGGTTTTCCAGACAACTTGATAGTGGACTCTATGGGTGTTGGAAAGATCCCTACGGTTAATATTTACCATGCTAGAACTGGGGGTTTCAACATAAGTGTTTTCACGACGATGGTTAGGCAGCAGTATATTGACTCTCTCGGCAACAGGGAGCGCAACATGTTTTTCTCCTCGCTCCTCTACGCTATGAGGCTAGTCGGGTCCAGTTTCCTCTTAACAATCGACTGTGTGAATGTTTCAAGCAAGAATAGGAAGGCGTATTTAATAGCTAATTCTTCAAAGCTTGTTGAGAGGTTTAAGGATAAGGAGGATTATGTTCTTGTAAAAGGAAGACGTTTAAGGAGCTCTTTGACGCTTGCAGTCGCCATGGCGAGGTTTCAAAAGATCCCTGCTTTGCAGCTAGTGCTTCCAATTAGAGAGCTTACTGAAAGCAGGGTTCAGCATGGTTTTCAAATCCTAGCCAGCATTATTAATGATGTGTTGCCCTTCATAGCTGAATCTGGAGGGTAGTTGAATCGTCTACGGATAGTGCCAGGGGTTTATGAAACCATAGTCTTCAGCAAGCCTGTTTTTCTCACGACCATATCTTTTCAACGGCTTAGTTAAATGCCTGTGGGATCTTTCAGGCGGAAGATACGGGTGATTCGTTATTAACCCTCGTTCAATTATTATTGTTTGAGGTCCCTCGACTGTCTCGCCGCATTTCTCGCAGGCAAAACCTTGGCGTAGACCAAGGCTCTTACATTTTCTTCCACATTTTGGGCATGATGGCGATATTCTCCGAGTTTTCTCGCACAGCTTTAAAACCTCCATTTTTTCAGCGTTAATAGCCAGCTTCCCCGAGTGTTCCTTAACCCCGCCGTACACCCTTATATAGTCTCCGGGTTCAAGCATAGATGCTGCTTTCTTCAGGCCTCCTGTCGGATAGTAGAATGCGCATGAAATTGTCTCCCCGTTTTCAATAGTCACTATAACGTGCCCACCCTGAATAATCTTCTTGTCAACCACGCTTCCCTCGACGCATGTTGAATCATATTTTTTAACCTGGCTGATTGCAACAGGCTGGTCTGGGAAATGCACGTCAGTTCCTTGGTTGGTTTTGAAAATACACCAACATTCCATCTCCTCCTCAGCCTTTACAAGTCTGAATGCGTTGTAGACTGCTTCAGGCGTTTCCCCCCTTATTCCGAAGAGCACCGGGTCCCTGCCGTGAGGAGTTATCAGGATGCGTTTAGTCTCCGGATCAATATTATTAAAAGTGTGTTTCGAAGTCAATTCATCCATGAGCATGACGCTGTCCCTATCTATTCTACGAGGCTTCCCATAGTTTTCCTTGACCCTATAGGAGAGAAGCTCGAAAGTATAGTCTTCGAAGACAGCTCCGACTGCTGCAAGCGCTCCTACAACTCCAACCTTAGAAGTCTTCAGAAACCTGCATGACACACCTGTTTCCTCAGCAATCTTCAAAGCCTCAACAGGGGAAACCATGCTTCTCAACACCCTGAGGTAGAACTGGTGAAGCATATCTCCCCTCTGGGGGAGACTGTTGGCGAAGACTATCGCTGGCTCCGATCTGGGACTGTTTAAATCCGAAAGCTCCTCCACAATTCCCACGACTGAGCCTGCTACCTCATCGTAAACCTCCCGACTATCAATACTTATTCTTATGCTTACCGCCCCGTTACCCCTTGTCTTCCAAGGAATATTCGGGTTAAGCCTGACGAGAAGAGGATAATCTATAAACCGGACGCCTCTCAAGCTGTCTAGTTTAGAAACTATTTTTGCGGCCACATATGTGGTGCAGCCGAACACTTCTGAGTCAGTGTCGTCTATACCTATGTTAAGCAGCATTTTGACTCAACGCTGAACAAGCCTTAAACAGGAACCCTGGCTTTTAAGCATAGCCTTAAAAAGCCTACCGCTGATAAACCGAGCTGTTTTTCAGAGAAGACCTTACAGAAAGCCTCGGGAGGGATTTGAACCCTCGACTAACAGCTTCCCCGGCTTTTTCTGCTTACGAGGCTGCCACTCTACCAGGCTGAGTTACCGAGGCTCACTGGCATTTTTGAAAAAAGGGGCTTAAAACGTTTTCGCTTTTTTAAAAACCAGGGTTTAAATGTTAAACTAGCTTAGACGGGTCTTGGAAAGGGATGGCGCGAAAAGCGTTCAGCGAGTATTCGATAATAGATTTCATAAAAAAGATGTTTCCCCAAACTGGGAACATTCTTCCCGATTATGATGATGCTTGGGGCTGTGTGCTTAACAGGAAGCATCTTGTCTTCGCAGGAGACATGTTGGTTGAAACAACCGATATCCCGCCTTTCATGACGATTAGGCAAATGGGTTTTAAAAGCTTCACGGTAAGCGTGAGCGACATAGCCTCTAAGGGATTAGCCCCTACCTATTACTATCTGATTATTGGGCTTCCACGAGGATTCGGCTGGGGGAGGTTTAAGAAACTGGTAGAGGGATGGAGGGATGCTGTCAACTTTTACGGGGGGACACTTATGGGTGGGGATACAAACGAGTCTTCTTGTGTCACTATCAGCGTGATTGTTTTATCTCTTTCAAATAAGCTTCCGATTCCCAGGTCAGGAGGTAAATTGGGAGATATTGTTGCTGTCACCGGGACATTTGGAGAAACATATGTAGGCTTTAGGCTGATGAGAAGCCTTGATAGACTGCCTGGATTTCTTAGGAAACGCGTATTGAGAAAAATATGCAGGCCCGTAGCAAGGCTTAGAGAAGGCATAGCGCTTAACGGTGTCGCAGCAGCATGCACCGATTCAAGCGATGGTCTAGCAGTATCCTTGTACAATCTTATTCATGGAACTGGGAAAGGAATCCTGGTGGAGAGGCTGCCGGTCGCTGAAGGTCTTGAGGAAGCCTCTAGAATACTTAGAGCCCCCTTTTCCCAAATGGTTTTCTACGGTGGGGAAGAGTTTGAGCTTGTGACGGTGATCCCTAAAGAAAAATGGGGGACGGCTGTTAAAAGAGTTGAGCATGCAGGAGGATCTTTAATACCTATTGGGAGAATCATAAAGCGTAAGGGAGTTTGGTACCGTAGGGAGGACGGTAGGACAGTTAGGGTCTTAAGAAGAGGCTGGGAACATTTAAAATAGCCTGTCTTCAGCTTGCAACCAGTGTCTCAGTCTTCTCAACACCCTCGATCGAGTTTATCTCTGCAGTAAGCAGGGCGAGTTCAGAAATGTCGTTCGCCTGAAGAATAGCGACTATGTCAAACCTGCCGAAGCATTCGAAAGCATCGATTACGCCTTCGATCTTTCTGATTCTTTCAAGAACCTGCGCCATTTTCCCATTGTCAACGCTTATAAGGACGCAGCTGTAGGTCATTTACGATCCCCCCTCAACCTCGACAAGTGTTTCAGTGGCGCTGACGTTTTTGAAAGACCTTATTGCGCGAACCACCTTAGCTATTTCAGACAAGCTCCCCGCCTCTATCTTGGAGACAACGTCGTACGCGCCTAGACTTGAAAAAACAAGCTTAACGTTCTCTAATTCTTTAAGCCTTCTAACAACATCCTTGTAGGTTCCAGCCCTACACCTTATTAAGACTATGGCTTTAACCATCGCGAGGAAAACCGTTATCGCTTTGATTTAACCTTTTCCAGGGAGAAAACATGTAGATTGCACCGTTCTGAACGTCCTCCAGCCTATCTATCCCCGGAGAGTTATTCAGATAATCTATGGCTTCCTTCCGAAGCGGGCCTGAGGGCTTAGTTATCAAGTTGACGACTCTGCCACTGTACGCTTCCATCATAGCATTGGAGATAACTATTAAAACATCTTTTTCAACCGGATATGTTTCTCCGGAAACCGACACGTTTACAAGCCAAGAATTCGACGGTAGAAACCATGAAGTCAAGTTTCCCGTCCAAAAAGCGTTTCTGCGGGATACGAACATTAGAAGAGCACCAAGCCTAGTATCAGTATCTATTTTAGAGTTGAAAAGCAGCGAATAACTGTAAGCATCTTCAGCAAGCTTAAGCTCAGAATAACTGATTGACTCTTTAATACCGTATGTGAACTCCGGTTTAGGATAGGATGTGGATGCGAGTGAAAATATGAAGTAGGCAATCATCATTCCAGCCAGATACTCTTTCTCCATGCTTCTCAACTCGCTGCTGAAACAGCTCAGCCCATAACCGGCTAGAGGAGCTGCAAAAAACATGATGAATGTTGGAATCCTATGGATGAGCACACGGTAGTCTCCTAACGAGAGCAGGGCGGAAGCCTCAATCATGAAAACTATTAATGGAGCCGTGAAGAACAGTGAGTCATACTGTGAACTTTTCTTACAGTATTGTATAAAGCCGTGGATCGTGAAAGGCAGGAAGCCCAGTGAAATAGGCACAGTGAACCAAAGGATTGTTGGCAAAGCATCTGGATGAAGCATGAGTGTTAATGCGACGGGGATTAGCATGCCGACCAGCAGTACTGACATAAAAGTCTTTATGAACGTGAACTTCGGATATTTCTTCACGAATCCTGCTGTTTTGACCGTGACGATTGGAAACAGAAACATTGTGACCATTATCAGAAGCAGGAGAAATGGTTTTTCAAGAACCATGTTTAGGATTAGCCTCAGCATGTTTTCCTCCTCTCCCGCCAAGCTCCAAACATATGCGGATGAAGCAAGCAGGAGAACTATGGTTGAAAACATTAGGACTAGTAGTCGCAATAGGCTATCGGTCTTCTCCTGTTTTAAATAATAGTACAAGTAGGAGAGGAATAGTGAGGAGAAGAACAGGGTGAGTTGAAACGCGGAAAGATGGTGACTCATAGCGGTTAAAAAGCTGGAGAGCATTGCAGGCAGCATCCATCTCCAACTCCTGGTTAAAGCCCTCATTGAGAACAGTATAGACAACCCGTAGAACAGTATCCCAAGCCCCTCCGGTATTACCACACCCCCAACCTGATGCACAAACAGATTAGTCACCGCTAGGTATAGAAGCGTGTAAACAGGCTTATTGCCTTCAGTCTTCAACTGTTTTGAAACAAAGTAGGGCGGGAGGATGAAAAAAGCAAATACTAAGGGTTCAACGAAGGTGAGGATCTTCATGAACATATCGTAGCTAACAGTTTTGAGAACCACTAGTTGAAGATAGTAGAAAAGCGGGCCGTGAGGCATGGAGACGGACCCTCCCTCGTTCAGCACAAATACTCTTGAAACAAACTCGTAAACGTCAAACCCGTATGGTAACCCATATTTTAACGGTGGAATCATCCTTAACAGTAATGCGATTGAAAACACTGAAATCAAATACCAGTCCTGATGCTTCAACCTATCCAGGTTTGAACCCATACTGTGTCATCCCTCCTTAGTAAAACCGGGCTATAATAGCCTGTTTGAACAGCTTCACTTGCATCCCAGCAGTATGCTATAATGATCCTCTCAGCCTCAGGATCCATAGGCAGTTTTACGTTAAGCTTTACACCTTCGCCAGGGTTAAGCGTGACTGTTCTGAAGCCTAACGTTCTAAAATTTGTAAAACAGTAAAAAGCATTGTCCTCCGAGACCCTGCTGCCCTCATAACCGATTAAAAATATCAGATGCCCCTCGTGTTTCCCGCTAGAATTATTCTTTAAAAAAAGAGCTATAGAAAAACAGTCATCTTCCCGCTTGAAACCAATTATTTTAACCGCTATGAAGTCTTTCGGCGGCGTCTCAAGAAGCTCGTATGATGTGAAGAGAAGAACCAGAAACAGACTCATTAAAAACACGGTTCTCTGGAAAAAGACTCCGTTCCCGCTGCCTCTGTTTCGGCTCAAAGGACACCGTTAGCCATGAAAACAGGCTTATTTTAAACTATTGCCTCCGAGCCTGGAAAACTTATTAAACAACATTAACTCCCGTTCGGGGAGAAAATGCTGGAAAAACCTATACTCATCATAACTGCTTCAACAGCGATTGGCCTCGCCTCATCCATGTTAATCTTAAGATACATAACTAGGAGCTTCGTTAAACTCGGCATCTCCGGATTAGATCATCATAAGCCGGGGAAGCCCCGAATTCCGGAGATGGGTGGCTTAGCATTCGTCATAGGGGTTGCAGCAGCCTCGATGCCAGCGGTTCTGCTGGATTTTCATGTTTCTGAAGTAGTAGGGATGATGCTTACGGTGCTTGCAACAGGAGCCGTGGGAATCATAGATGATTTGAAAAAACTGGGAGCAGTAGAGAAGCCTCTTCTCACAGCCGCAGCAGGTTTACCGTTAATCCTTTTACATCCTTACTCTGGTAAACTGTTTTTAACATTTGGAATAGTTTTTCGAATCCCCTTAATATACATGGTGATGATACCAGGCTTGCTTGCAGTAGTGTCTAACTCGGTCAACATGTTTGACACTATGAACGGTACCGCCACCGGCTCCTCCCTTATGGTTTTAACAACACTGTTTCTAGTGACGGTTTTGAAACACTTTACTAGAGGAGGTTTCGACATACTTCTGGCAAGTCTATTGTTCAGCATTGTTTTCCCCCCTATGCTAATATTGTTCGCTTATAACAAGTATCCGGCTAGGGTTTTCGTCGGCGACACTGGCACTCTCTCCATAGGGGGAGCACTCCTAGCCTTCTCGATCATCCAGGGTTGCGAAATACCTTTGATAATAAGTCTACTGCCTCATTTGACCAACGGCTTCTTCAATCTTTCAAGCGTTGGGAGGCTTTTCGAAAGATCAGAGTTGAAAGAGAGACCCATAGTTGTTTCAGAGGACGGCACCATATATGCAAACAGGGATTTGAAAGCACCAATAACCCTGACGAGGTTCATCGCTGCACTGGGCTTCAGAAACGAGAAGGAGATCATAAAGGCAATCATGATTCTATGCATCATATCAAACGGGCTGACTATTTTGACGGTTCTACTAGGATTATGGTGAGAACATGAGTAGGCTTCTCAACCTTAAACCTTTGATCCTCCTAATCCTGTTTAACTACGTTGTGATCATATTCGGCTCATACGTCTTCTACACTATTCAAGTAAACATAGAGAGAACCCTTAGGGCCTTGCCGAGGCTGTTAGTAGGATTTATTCAGGCTTCAGTCGGGTTGCTACTAATACTACTATGGATATTCGTCTGGCTCAGTATGTATAAACACCTATTCACAAGAGAAATACGTAAAGATGCTGGGGAAAATGCTTCTTCAAATCAGGCTTAAACATGTTTCAGAGATTTTTTCGGCAGGGTCTTCCATTTTTCCGAGACTCTTCAAAGACAAAAGCCTTTCATGCTCCCGGAATTCCTGCGAAACGGTTTTCCTCAACCAGCTACGCAAATCTTTTTCCCCGGTTGATTTAACCAGTAATCCTTTTTTCACAAGATATTCTTCAACGATTGTTGAGGAAGGATATATTGATACTGCTGGAACTCCCATGAGAACGGCTTCAACACTCATCGTTCCCCCCGCGCCGATGAAACCTTTCGAGTAAAACAGGATTGAACGAGTATCTTCGCCATGCTTAAGCACAACTATATCATGTTTTTTAAAAAACCTTCTATACGTTTCAATTTCATACCTGGGTACGATAACGATTCTTAGCCCCGCTAGATGCTTATCTTTCAGGAAAACTTTAGAAACAGTTTCAAGCGTAAGCCTCCTCACGTTTAAATAGGATGCTCTGTACTCCTCAGGCCTGTATACGACGTATTCTCCCTCAATCAACCCGTATTTTCTAAGAATTCTTTTCGAGGGATTAAAGCCCTTCAGCCATGCGACAGGATCTAGCGATCCGTAGGTAACTATGTCTTTTCCACTTATGCCGTATTTCAACCAGGCTTTTTTACCAACAACCCTGGGAGTGAGAAGCTTACGGCTGAGCGGTACAGTTAGTCTTGCAACGTGCGTTGAATGCGGAGAATCGTTTACAGAAACATGAGGAATGCCCAGTCCAAACGCAACCCTAGCTGCCTCCGGTGAGCTGAAGCTTAAAACAAGGTCTGGAGAAATCTTTCTCACAAGTTTTAAAAGACGAGTCATCCTGTCGAGCGACGAAGCAAGCTTCCCGTAGAGGCTCCCGCCCCCGTGTCTACCTACGATAACAGGTTTGATACGCGACAATTTGAAAATATTGGTTAGCTCAACATATTTGCGTGAAGTAATAAGCACTTCACACCCTTTCTCCTCAAGCATCTCTTTAACCTTGCCGAATAGAAGAGCTTGCTTAGGCGTGAGCACGTCTATCATTATCTTTTTCTCGGACAATGTTCTGGCTAAACACGTCTGGAACCAGCTATTATTCTTTTAACTTCAGGCTCAGTTAATCTTAAAAAACGCTTTCGCTGAGCTATTCGGATGAAGCCGTTCCTAGTAGCACCTGAAGAAGCTGTTGAAAACCTGAGGAAGAGCAGGTATAGGGTTGGAGTATTTGGCTTTGGCCATGTGGGCTTGACCATCGGAGTCGGATGGGGATTAGCCGGAGCAAAGGTGATAGGAATGACTCTAGACAAGCAGGCGATAAGGCTGTTGGAATCAGGCTTATCACCTTTTCCCGAAGAAGCCTACTTATCCAAGTACATAGAGAATTTGAGAACCAGAGGATTACTGGAGGTTACGGATGACTACTCTTATGGGGCGCGTGAGACAGACATAAAAATAATTGCAGTCCCAGTATATCTTTCGAGCGAAAAGAAGCCGGATTTAACCCCGATTATTAGAGTCTCTGAGGAAATAGGCAGAAGCCTGATAAAGGGAGATGTGGTCATAATAGAGACGTCGATACCCCCGGGGACGACGCGCAACGTGGTTAGGCCTATTCTAGAGGAGAAGAGCGGTTTAAAAGCGGATGAGGATTTCGCCCTAGCCTATAGCCCTGAAAGAATCTCGGCTGGAACAGTTTTAGCAGACTATTTAGAGAAGTACCCGAAGATAATCGGCTGTGATTCCCCGGGAAGCCTGAACCTAGTTGCAAAACTGTATTCAGCAGTCGTCAAGACAGGCGTGATCAAAATGTCCAGCACTGTTGCAGCTGAAACTGAGAAACTGTTCGAAGGAGTCTACCGTGACGTCAACATAGCGTTAGCCAATGAGCTTGCTCTCCTCTGCGAAAAGATGGGTGTAGCGTATGATGAAGTGAGAGCAGCAGCCAACTCCCAGCCTTTCTCACACCTACATAAGCCGGGTATCGGCGTAGGTGGCGCCTGCATACCAGTATACCCTTATTTCATAATTGAGACAGCGCTCAACCAGGGAGTGCAGCTTCAAATCACGCAGCTTGCAAGAAGCATTAATGAAACAGCAACGGAACTATTCATAGAAAAGATTGTTAAGGCAGTCCATTTTCTAAACATAGATCCGTCTAAATGCAGATTCGCACTCCTCGGATTATCCTTCCGGGGAGGAACTTCAGACACTAGGCTTTCCCCAGCCCTGAGAATACTCGAGTTCATTGAAAAAACCGGGGCGGAGGTTAAGGTCTGCGACCCACTCGTTGAAAAAGTCGAGGGTAAAGACATTGAGATACTCAGGGACTGGAGGAAGGCGGCCCAGGGCGCTGATGCAATCGTGATAGCTAGCGACCATAAGGAATTCTACCAGATAGAGATAGAGGAGGCATCCAGCTTAGCCGGGAGAGAAACCGCAATACTCGATGGAAAAAACGTTATCAGTAATTTAAACGGTAAACCCAGGTACCGTGTTCTTTACGTAGGAGTTGGAAGACCAGCATACTTGCTTGAACCTGACGGGTCTAAAAAGAAGGTTGAGCTGTAAAGTTTAACGGTGCTCAAAGCCATGCTTACTGCTTCATTTCATCTTTTGTTTTGACGAACCATCAGAGAAAGTAGATTCCTATGTTACTATTCACAGAACATATGCTTCCAATAAACTTCTTTTCACAGCACAGCAATTTCCTGTAGGTAAAAGTTATTAAATCCCCGTAAGCAGATTTTCAACAAGCCCGGTAACACGCACTCGCTCACAACTTTTTCATGTTATTCTATTAACATAGCCCCTCTATGCTTCTCTTTATCCTTATTCATAGCCCCAGCCTCTTTAAACCCGTCGTCTGCGCCTTGACCTCTCAACCTCTATCCCCTTGCTGGATAGGAATTCGTTCATCAATTCCTCGCTCAGATACGTCTCCCTAGCTTCGGCGATTGCGTTTACTCTCTTCATGATCTCGTTGCTGAAGAGGTTGAGCCTGAGCTTAACGTCGCCCACCCATGAAGCCCAGGTAAGCGGGCTTCGTTACAATCAAAATCTTTAGACGAGGACTTGCTTAATATACGGTGGAAAACCTTCCGGCCTTGTTCGTCTGTCCCTTAAGGGAAAAGTTAATTAATCTCTGTAGGCGGGTTTAACGTGCCCGGGAAGCCCGGTGGAACCAGATAGGGGTGCCGATTGCAATGGCAAGCATGGGGGGCTTTGGATCAGGATGATATAAATATATGGATATGTGAGGAGAAACCCCTTGATGAGAGTTCGAGTCTCTCCCGGGCTACCATTATGTCCTAGTCGGTTCAGGCATTTAAATTGTAGTTTTAGTTAGCACGCGCCATGGCTTAATCTTCCCAATATGAGTTGAAAGCCAGAAATGGAAAACATGTTCTTAGGCTTCTGCCTGAATATTCGAAAACTGCATAAATACGGGTTCTGTAGCTGTAGCTTGGATTTATCTTGAATACACGATTAGAATTTAAGCGTTTACGACAGTAGTTTTTCCGCAGCAGAATACACGTCGTTCGCAGCCGTCTCCCTTCTCTTCTTATTCTCTTTCAAGTATTTTCCAGCCAGGTTTTCGAAAACGCTTCTCGTAATGCGTCCTCCTTTAAATCTTTCAATAGTGCTGTTAATCATGTTTCTAGAGTCGCTGTTTATTTCGTCAAAGACCCTGTATCGCCTGTCAACCTCCCCGCCAATTCTGATGTTTACCTGAGAGATCTCGTTGATTGTTTTCAAGATTTTTTTCTCAGCCCTTGATGTTCTCCGCTCGTATTCTCCAATCCTCTCTCTATATTCTTTAGGAGAAATCTTTCCAACGGCGTTTTTGACTTTAATTTCCTCCATAAGGGTTTCGCAATCGATTTTCTCGCGGAGAGCCTCTACGAGATCATTCACAAGTCTCTCAACCTCTTTCCCTGCCTTAGCTTCAACAGGCTTAGCAGCTTCCTCTTCCCTAAAGATCTCAGCCACCATCAGTATGAGTAATGTTAATAGGCCGAGGAATATTGAAATGCTTTTGCCAGCCTCCAACTGTACCGGAGAGAAGCTGACTTGAAGCGGCTGGGCAAGTATATCTGGCATAGCGTTGCTCATCGTGATAGAGAATACTTCGCTTTTTTCAATGCTTGTAACGGTTGATCCCGTCGCTATCTTCCAGTCCTTCTTACCCTCTACTTTAACGTTTAAAGAATACGTGTTAACAATATCCGTATAGTTGGGTAGGCCTATGAGCCGGATGGTGGTTAGGCCTCCGCTTGAGCTCACGAGCATGTTTTTAACGGGAACACTGTATTCGACTATTGCTTCATACTCCTGGCCTGGTCTCAACGAGTATCTTGAATAAACCGTTATAGTGCTCATGTTAGCTATTGTCGACGCACTCGTGTAGATTTGAAGCATTCCCAGCGCGTCCTTTACCCTTACTGATTGACTAATATTAGTGGGAACGTTTATCTTCAGTATTTCACTTTTAAAGGAATTTCCTACGTATCTCAGCTTCAACAGGTCCTTTACATGAACCTGAAGCTGCTCCGTCACGGTTATCTCCCTAGCTAGGTTTTTTATCACGCACCTGTCGAACGATTTAGAGAAAACAACTCTACCAGTCACATTACCCACGGTCTTCGTCCTGAAATACTGGTTCCACAATCCTATTACAGTATTGTTCAAGAAAATAGGGTTGAAATACTGCAAAGAATATCCCTTAATCGCGCCCGTGGTTAAGAAGGTGAAGTTAACGTATTCAGGCATGATGCTGAAGCCCGTTAAAACAGGTAGCTTAAATCCCACGTAGTCTTCAGTTATATTGTCGCGTTGAACCAGGCCGAATCTGACTGTAGCGTTCAGCCGTTCACCCTGGAAAGGAGGCATCTCTGCAACAAGGTAGTCATAGTCCTGGGCCTCCTCGAGTTTCATGGTTACCGCCATTTCATTCTCTAGAAATAGTTTAGGCATGTCTATGGATGAAACAAGGTTTGGAGCTGCCCATTTCGGGAGCTGAATCTTGAAAGTCCAGTTTGCCTCGCGTAATGCCCTTATCGTCTTAGGGCCCATCGTCAGGTTAACGTTGAAAACAGCAATCGCCTCCTCATTCATGTTTACCTTCACATGCACGTAGAGGTCTGAAGACTCAAACTGCCCTGAGGTCTTTACACTCGAGAGAAGGCTGGAAACCAGTATTAAAACAAGTATAGGAATGAGCGTACATCCGGTTTTTCCACGCGGTTGCATCGTTTGCCGTATTTACACGAGGGTTAAAAATCTTTATTTTAAAGTCTGCTAGAGCTTAAGCGATGCTTCAAAACTATGTTTCGAAGAAGGCGGTTATCCATAGAACAGTCAGGTTTGAAGGGAACAATCTGGTTCTTGGGGGAAGCGAGATAAGTGAGGGAACATACATTGGTTTCAACACGATAATAGGGTATCCTTCTAAGAAGAGCTTTTCAAGCTTAAGAGCCATGCCGGAGGACCTCAGCATTCTCGACGAACTGTCTAGCGGGGCTAAGATAGGTTCTAACAGCCTAATAAGGTCTGGAAGCGTGATTTACGAGCAGGTTACTATTGGCAGGAATCTAGTAACTGGCCACAATATTTTGGTAAGAGAAGGAAGTAGGATTGGAGATAACTGTCTAATAGGAACCGGATCAATGCTTGACGGAAGCGTTTCAATAGGCAATAACGTTAGAATACAGTCAGGCGTATACCTTCCGCACGGAACCGTTGTCGGCGAAAACGTTTTCATAGGACCCTACGCGTGTGTCACTAATGACCGCTACCCTGTTTCAGGCAGGCTGACCCCTGTTGTGATAGGTAACGGCTGCATTATAGGGGCGAACTCGACACTCATATCTGGAATACGTGTTGGCGATAATTCTGTGGTGGCAGCGGGCTCCGTTGTGACTAGGGATGTTCCTCCAAACACTGTTGTCCTAGGCGTACCGGCAAGAATATATATTACTAGGGAGGAATACGAGGCTAGGAGGAAGAAGCATGAGCAAGGAGTCTGACGTGCTTACAGAGGTTAAGAAGGCTGTTTCCAATGTTGTCGACCCAGAGATAGGGCTAAGCCTTGGAGAACTTAACCTTATTAAAGACGTTAGAAGAGAAGACGGCAAGATAGTTGTAGAGTTCGTCGCGACAACACCGTTCTGTCCTCTGGCGGAGATCCTGGCCCTGATGGTTAAAGACGCGGCGAATGCGGTCGTTAAAGACGAGAAGATCCTGGTTTACATTAGGAGGCACATTAACGAGGAAAGCATTAACGAGCGGGTAAACAGGGATTAACAAGAATCATGCTGGAGACGTTCTGTTTAAACCTAAGCTTGCTCCGATCGTATTTTCTGCCTGTTATTCCTGTATTCTTTAATCAGGCTGTAAAACCCCACCCGCGTAAAATGGGAGTATCAGCATCATTGAAACCGTTATGTAGATCGCTTGGGAAAGCAGTGCAAAACGAGTTCTCGTAAGATAGATCCCGCTGAAGAGCAGTGCGAATGATAATGAGAGTGTTAGGATAGCTAAGATCAGTATGCTTCTCCTCTTCACCTTAAACTGTGTAATCATGACTCCGAGAAGATAGTGGATTGAGAAGAAAAACCAGCTGCTGAGAAACGTTAAGTCACTTGCAGTGGGTTCCGAGAGGTAGGACCAGAGGGAGAGCAGGGGAAAAGCCACGAGCCATCCTATAAACCAGGGTGACAACGTATACCACTCCGTGGAAAAATTTCGAGACTCCTCGTGAAGGCTGCTGAGCCTTCCCTTGTATAGGTTTTTAGATCCTCTAATTATTCGTTTCTCAAACTCGGTGTAGCGAATATTAGAGCCCTTCTCCACTCTCCCCCATCCCTCTTGCGATGCTGCGTAGGCTGATAAGAAACTAGCGGACGGGTTTAAAAATCTTTTTGAAGGGTTAATCCCCTTTATTTTTCCAATCCGGTGACACCAGGATTTCTAATATACTTTATACCTTAGTATTCCACCTATGCCGCCAATCCTCCTGAATTTTTCCGCGGACTCATGTCTTCCGCTCACTATGGTTACTTCCCCACCGTACTGTTCGACAAGCCTTATCATCTCCATCACCCTCTCCCTCAGGGAGCCCGACTGAGAAGCCTGCTTAACATGTATTATCAGCTGGCTGACCGCTCCTTTTTCAACAGCCTTCCAGGTCTCCTCCAAACCGTAGACAGCCTTCTCCTCAACCAGGTTTTCAAAGAAGCTTTCTATAGCCGTTATCTCGTCAACAGCCTTCAACTCCCTCGCCACAATCCTCATCTCGTTGCTCCTTAGAAACTCGTTTACTGCTGATATTGTTCCCCCGGAGGAGTGGAAGCTACCGGCTATGGAGTCTTGAAGATCCCTATAATTGTTCTCCATAAATCTTGAAAAAGCTTCACGTGTGACACTGGGGCCTATCAGGATTATCCTCGGCTTACCTTCTTTAATCCAGATGCTTCTAAGAGTCTTCGACACTTCGTGGAAAAACCTTACGGCTAAGGCTTCACGCTCCTCGGGAAAGTTTTTACCAGGAATATCCTGCTCAACCCCTAGGCTTTCAACAACCCCATAATCCTTAACGACGGCTAGCGTAGCGGTTCCGAGCTCAACCGCCACTATAATATACTTCTTCGTGGCCACGTCTCGATTTAGAATCCTCCTGTGAATCGGGGAGAGCTCCTGCTTCTCAACCACAACCCTGTCCCCGACGCCTATAGTCAGAGTGTGATAATGGCCTAGAACACCCTCCATGTCCTCCGGACATTCTAAAACCCTGCCCCTGAGGTGAATAGTTTCTGAAGAAACTTCAAACTCAACCTTCTCAACCACTATTTTCAGAAGAGCCTTACGCCTGCTTTTCTCGCCTTCATCAATCTTCAGTATTCGCATGGTTTCCGCTGAAGCCAAGTCACCCTCGTCAATAAGGTGGTAAACCTTCCACAATTCCTCGCCAGAGAACGGCCTTATTTCTAAGATACCCTTATCGTAATCCACTTTAATCATGGAAGACTCTTCTACCTCGTTCAAACAATAGAGACACTGTTACCCAGCTGTAAATGGAGGTGAAATATAAGTATTTTTATTTTAATCGAGATGCAAACCGTTTCGAAGCCCTATTACTCTCGCGACAAGCCTATTCCCACGTGGCTAGTTTTAACATATGTGAAATACGGGGTGACTAGCTTCGGAGTTCCTACGGAGTCGGTGACCGTGACAGGACCCTACGAATGGTAGATCGCCATGAAGATGACGAGTCTGAGAACACTGTATCGCGCGCTAGCAGCATAGTAGCGGTGGCGCATTTTCTAAAGACCTGGATTCTTATCCTTTAACTTTTCAAACTCTCGGTAAGTATATTTGCTCCACTCCTCCCTAATACCCGTCGGATTGAAAACTCCCAAGATATTCTGGTAAGCCTTTTTAGTATTATGACCCCCATTCCTTCCTCAGGCATCGTCTCCAAAGATTCTTAAGTATCCTTTAATGTCGAAAGGTGCGATCCAATAGTCAAATTCAGCATCCCCCATTTTTAGCGCGCGCTTAAGATAAGATAGATATAAATATATACAAGCGCCGGCGGGAAGATTCTCGCCATTTCTATATTTTACTGGTCTCGAACTTCCGACCAACGGGTTAACAGCCCGCTGCTTTAGGCTGTTTAACTACCTGCTGAGCTACGCCGGCCCGCCGGCTAGACTAGTTTTGAATAATGGGTGATTAAAAATCTTTCTCCCTGAATAGCGCGCGGCGGGTTCGTGGAGATCTCGAGCGGTTTTTTAAGATCTTAGAGAAGTATAAGCTTAGTAGGGGGTCAAACTCCACCTTGAGGCTAAGGGGAAAGTAGAGCGCGCGCTGTTGGCTATGTTCGAATGTAAGGAAGAAGGTGGAAAATACGTACCCGATTTAAAGAAGATACCGGAGACTGTTAGTATAATCAACGTGGGATTAAGAATACGGGTACCAGTATTACAGGATTGAACCCGGGGGTAAGGCTTACATCATGCTCTCAGAGGAGGAGGCTGAGAAGCTGAGGGAAAAGAGGGGTTGGATGCCCCTGTTAAGGAGAGTAGTAGGGGTTCGGGACTAAGTCTCCGATTGCAACCTTGATAATATCTTCAATGCTTGCATCTTCAGGCGTGTTAAGGTCGATGAACACAGCAACCGGCAACCGTGTTCAACATTCCTATAGTCTCAAGGAAGTATTTCTCGTTAAAAGATTTATCTTTCGGTAACTTAAAGTTTAGAAGGGTAGAACCCACATTGATTTCTGAATTACGGCGACTGCTGTTGCTACTGCTACCACTATTCCCTCTCCCAGTGTAAGGCCAGCAGCCGCCACCGCTTTATTGCGTTCCCACCAGTCCTTGCCCCCGACCCGTTTCAAAACTAACCCGATAATGCCTCCAATTAAAATTGTTGCAGAACTCCATATGGGGCTCATTGCTCCGACTGTGAACGCCATGATTGAGAACGGGAGGTGTAGAAATTCAAAGACAAAGTATGCTACTGAAGCTAAGCTGAAGGACTGGAGGATGACTAAGGGGTTAAATAATGTTAAAGACTTAGAGGCCCATAGGGAGAACCATTGCGCGTTTACTGGAAATTGTACATTGGTATAGGGGTATGTTGACGAAGGAATAGGTGCGATGGTCCATAATGCCTGCGTGAACAGGATGCCTAAGATGGTGGCTAAGGGAAAAGTAAAGAAGTATGCCTTCACATAGCTTGATATCGAGGTTCCTGTTAATTCACATATCTTGAAGTTTTGACACCAGCCTGCGCCATAGTTTGTTGTCACGAGATAACTGCTTGCAAACCAGATCTGTGGATTTGTGGAGAAAACCGTGAAAAGCCCCTGTGTAACATAAAGGGAATTCATATCCAACGAGACACCGATTTCTCCGAGAGACCTTGCACCTATCAAATTGATTATGAACACCCAGACCACGCTAATAAACAATAAGACTGCCAAAGGAAAACTCGGAACCAGCATGTGAACCAAGATTGCAGAACCGGCTGTTGCTAATATATAGATCGTGATCAATGTATAGAATGACATCCCGGTCTCGCTTCTCTTTATCGAACGAAGCGCGCTGAGACTTCGAATCAAAGTCTTGGGTCTCCTTAGCACAGGGATGAGCCCTCCGGCCAAAGCTAACCCTATTAATACGCTCGCCCAGACATACAGGTTTGAGCGCACGTATGCTTCTTCCACTTTCATTCCAAAGACCCAGTCCCTGAAAAGTCCCCTGGTGATTGATAATGGGCTTTCTGGGCTAGTCAGCCAATTCCCCAAAAAATACAGTAAAAACGAACCAATGAATATGCTCACTACCGCTGTAAAAGGCATTACAAGACCGGAACTTAGGGTTATGAGGTCAGTTGCTATAGCCAGAGAGGCTCCGGGCGTAAGCTTTTCGATAAACCTTGTCAAGTCTATCCAAGGATATGGCACAAGGGAGGACCCGTATATTATCATTGGTACAAAAACCAAGATGCTGTAAAGCTGGCCTATCGCAGCCGAAAGTATTAGTGTCTGCATCATGTCTGACGGTCTTTCCGATAAAGCTAGGCTTGTGTCTGCACCTACACGAGCCATGGGGAAGGGGAGATTTTCAGTGACCACATATATGTGTCTGCAGATATAACCCATTGTTAGGTCTGTTAACCTCCAGAGAAGCCCGGCAATTAAGGTTAATGCGAACGGCATCACCCATTCATAATTGAAAAATGTCCGTATGTTTAGGAGTTCGTTAGCGTTTGGAGGAGCCCACCAAAAAGGTATGTAATCAGCAAGCTGGAAGGCTCTTGCTATGGGACTCGTAGCATACCATGCCCTATATATCATTCCTATTGGAAAACCTAATCCAACTTCCCAAGCAATCTGGGATGTCATCGCCCAGATTATGAAGACTTCCTGCTTTGTAAGTTTCTTCCCCCACATTCTAGATACTTCTACAAACAGCAAGAGGGTCGCGTATCTTAAACCAAGATCTAGCATTATACCGGAAGATAATTGAAGCCAGAGATGAGCTGGCAGGAGAACGATTGCAGCATACACTATGGCAAGAATCGTCCTCCAAGTAAATCCACTCTGGAGGCTTAATTCATCCGATTCAGGTTTCTTTGCAATCATGTGTCGCTCACCTGCACGATATCTTTACCCTTTTTAATATATTCTTCCCTGTCTTCCTGTCTGAGAGTCCTCCATATCAGTAGCTGCTTCCTTATATCGTTGACGAACAAAAGGTTCGAACGTTTCCAGGTTCCTTCAATCCCCGATAGACGTATGGTGTGAACAATAAAGTCATACTTCCTCCTTGCATTGTCAAAGTTCGCTATTATGTACACGTCCTGTGTTAATCCTTGATCATAAGGAGGTAAATGAATTCTACACTTTACTCCCTTATACTTGTTAGCCCCGTGTTGTATATCACTAATGGCAGTATCAGAACTTATGAATCCTCCCACCCCCTCTCTGCTGTGAGAACTTATGAACTCGTGAATAAATATAAGAACTCCTGGAAGCTCCTCAGGGGTGCTGGAGAAGGGTAAGGGTATAGTCCATTCTGTACCTTGGGGTTTTGTAGTCACCTTCCACTTGCGCTCCAAGGAGGGGGTTACAAGTCGTGACGCCTTCCTGACAGGCAAGAGTGAAGCAGCTATCGTAGATAATATGGTCATTGCTAATGCTATGACAACAACGTTAGACGAATAGTTTAAGACGACGCCAGCCATGAGGTTGAATTTTTGTATAATTGAAATCCCGATTACGCCAACTATGTAGCCCAGAGTAGCAGTTATGATAGCGTAATCAATTATTTCAGCCAAGAACATAAAAGATACGTGGAGCGGTGACAATCCGATTGCGCTTAGTATTCCTATCTCCTTGGTACGTTCTTCTATGATTCCAAGCATCATGTTAAAGATTGCAAACATGCATATTGCGAGCAGGACAAAAATATTCTGTATACCTAGAAGAGATATAGAGGTGTAAACAGAAACCTGTTTCACTGAACCTTCGACACTACTGTAATAAGGATTTAAGGAGAGTTGTAACGCTAGGCTTCGGGCGCAATCTTCGATTAGACTCGAATTGTCTAACTTTATCACTACTATTGTTGGATTTCCCCCCAGCCTTATGCTCGTACCGTACGGGATCAAGATGACCAAACTTGGCTCTAAGCTCTCTTGTCCTGGTTTTGTCACATCTATTGGCAGAATGCTCCTTCCATCTAGGTCCCTAATTGACTTTACCAAATTATCATCGAAGAAGCCTATGACAGTGAAATCGTTTCCCTGCAATTGCACCACATCTCCCTGCGTGACATTTAGGCTTCTTCCCAAGCTCTCGCTTAAGAGGCATACTTGAGCATTCTCTTGAGCCGGTAAAAACCAATAGCTGTTGTTTTTCAAGAGAAAGGGAAGATACTCTTTAATTAGCGGGTCGTTTGATGAAAGACCTAGGACAGCGCCTATGAGAGCAGCTCTCGAACCACTGTTCAACTGGAAACTAGTTGCAACATTCATACCGCCTCCTGAAACTCCTCGTTGCACAAGCCGGGGGTATAGCCAAACCCGAGCATATACAGCTCCGGAACCACCCAGCATTTCTGACAAATCCTTAATAATGCTTGGACTAAACGGCTGCCAATTCTCACGTCGCAACATTATGCCTAGGTATGGAGATTCGCTGCTAATCGCTATCTGTTTATACGTAATTAGTGATGGAAGCGAGGTGAGTGCTGTCAATGAGAATACGGTAAGGGTCAACGATATGCATGTGAGTATTGTTCTCGTCTTTCTCTTCCGCATGTTTTCTACTCCCATTGAGAAAGCTACAAGGGCAGCACTGGTTCGGCTCATCTCAGCAAAATGAAGACCTATTGTCTTCTTTCTGAATTGCCTAACGTAATTCCCCAGTAAGCCTACTAGAATTGCCTCAACTGGTGCGAGTAGAAGGGCGGAGATGAAGCCGACAAGCACCATTATCGTGCTTGAGGCTAGATGGAACCCAGGATGGAAAAAGAAAAGAATGGCTATTAACGCTGCAAAACTCCCTATGGTAGTGAGTAACCTCTTCGATACTGTCATGGGGCTGCCAAAAAGTAGGGCAGACAATAAAATTGATGCGGGGACCAGTAGGGTTGAGAAGAACGTTATGGTGTTTATTATGTCGTTATAGAACTGACGGCTGTATGAATATGCCCAAAACTCGTATTCCCAAGCCGTCTTAAGCATAGCCTTAAAGACGCTGTAATTTAGCTCTCTATACTTGTCTAATGCAAACGTTAAGATTTTTTTAGCTTCTGTGTGAAGAGGCTCGGCCAGCATACTGTGTACATTAAATGACGAGGTTGTCTTGAGACGTTCTTCAACTAAATAACTTAAGCTCAAGACGTTCTCTAGAAGAGAATTATAAACCGTTATTTGTTCTCCTCTTTTAAGAACATAGCCTAAGCCCCTATTGTTTAAGATGACGTTGGGATACGCGTTTTGCGAATCACTCCAGATCACTTCAACCTTCATCCCTACAGGTATGTGAACTGCAGCCACGTTAGATGTAGAGGCGACGGAAACAAACTGAAAATCACTTGGTACATGACCGATAGCGTTATACACGATATTTGGGGTTAGAACTGTGGCCAAAGACTGCTCATTAATCAACTCTTTTTTTGGAGGGTTGCGGTACTGATAATCTAATAAGTCAAATAGAATAAGTGTACCGCAGTCGAAGACTGCAGCACGATCTACAGTATACGACCCGTTGTTTATTATATAAGACCTATGGGGGGAGCCGTATCTCCCGAAGTCAGGTGCCGCTAGTATGTTGCCATCTGAGCTTATAACGTAGGGCTCTATCGATAGTAATGAAGATGTGAGCTGACCTACTGCTGAAGTGAATTGAGTCGTATGCCACCAAGTAGTTATCGTTGGGACACCATGTAATATGAAGTTGCCGTTTTCATCCGGTTTGATGATTGTATCAAACAATAGGGGATAGGTATTTGAGGGATGATACAGGTATATATGTACCAGGATGGACGCGTTAGGGCCGTAGTCTTCTAACAGAACTGTTTTGTTCAACGCCTTATACCAGGCAGTTTTAAAATCGTATTTGACGACTCTCCCCGTAAGTGTGGCAAAGCCAGCTGCCCCATTAGATTGTGAATATCTTGTCGGTATGGAGCTAGGGTGCAGCGGTATCTCGTCTAAGCTGATTATTTTACTTACAAGGGATAGGACGATTTCAGATTGCCAGGTCAGGTCATCAAAATCTATGGTGTCAACAGTATCATACGGCGTTTTCCAATACTCCCTTCTATCGTTAGAAGTGAATATAGTGAACCCTGTTCCTCCAGCTTGGTTATATGCCTCATGGTCAAACTTAAATGGGAAAGGCATGTATGCTTCCCAAGCACCGTGGATTGGGTAGTCAGTCAACGAGTTATCAATGTAATTGCCAAGCTCACCCATGCTAGGCTTCACTTTGCTATTTATTGCATTATAGAGACCCTCTAACCTGTTGCTTGCAGTCAACCCTCCAGCTCCGCCACCTGCTGCCAAGTAATAGTTGTACGCCCACCCAGCATATGCAAGAGCCACTCTCCTCCCCTTGACTCCGAGGTCCAATCCTATGAAGAGCTTTATCTCCTTCGATATCCTTTCGAAGTTCGCTTCTACGAATTCTCGAGCTCCTGCTAGGTTCTGATGGTAACCGGAGAGAAAAGCAAATAGTATTGTTCTTCTTTGAGTGGATGTTGAAAAATACCTGGCCAACTCAAGCAATAAGGCAATGTTCATCGCTTCCCTAGCACCTGGAGCCCTATCCATCACTACTGATGAAGTATCTATATGCGTCGCTAAAACTATGATCTCACTTTCATATTGCGAGCTGAAATTTCTGCTAGGCAAAAGGGCCAATATGTTTTCCGCTTCTACCTCACGCCAAACCGTGGTTGACCTCAGTAATACTTCATTATCTTCAGATTGAGCGATTTCTAAGAGCCTCTCAGCGGCCCGACCCTCCACATAAACTCTCGGAAAGTTGAAAGGAACGTTTAACCTCTTGTATTGAGCCTCTTCCCATGCAACAGGGTTTCTTGAGAAGAACACTATTGCCCGTGCCCCTAGAGAGGCTGCCGAAACCCACTCGTCTTGACTCTCCATGTCCATTAGTAAGATACTGCCATTCAGCAGCTTTCCGTCAAAATTCTCGCCGCCGGTTCCCACGTAGACTAGAGGCCCTCTGATACCTTCCGGAGGGGTTGAGGAAAGCGCGACTAGATTAGGTTCGAGTGGAAACGCCTGGAGGACTTCGCCAGAGGAGATTATTGTTATGTTTGCTCCCATACTCATCGGCACTAAGACTTTGAAGCTCTGATAACTCGGCTCTAAACCATATGACTTCAGGGTCTCTTTAATGTATTCTAATGCAGAATAGTATCCCGGGTAACCAGTTATTCTAGAGGCATAGCTTGATAGAGTCTTTGTATGGGTGACCAGGTTCGTCCAGTTTAGTTTGAAACTTGTTTCTGAGGCATAGCTGCCTACAATATTGTATGGCTCTCCACTCTTTTTCATATTGCTGCAAGAAAAACCAGATGCTGACATAGTAATGATGGCTATTGCAATTATGAGTAGTAAAAAAGAAAGGACTAATGTCCTGTGGCGCGCGCTAGGTTTCATCGCCTTCAGTTTTCTGTCAACAGGCTTTTAAAAACTTATCGTTTAACATAAGTTTTTGTAGCACGCGTTAGTAGAAAAACCATCAGGCCACAAAATGGTAAAATGTGAAGAGGTAGCACGCCAAGCATCCAAGGTACTGAGGCTCCGCCCGTATCATCTGCGCAACATACTCTGGATGTGTTAGATCATTGAACCCGCCTATTCGAAAAATCTGTTCGGTATAAGCTTAAACAGTCTTCAGCCCACTGGCACGCTGCTTGCGCTTAACTGTAGTGCGCGCTACACTCGAAAGAAAGTATTTTAGGATAAAGAGGTCAAAAATCAGGCTGTTTTCCTAAAGCATCTATTTTTTAACATTAGACCCAATCGTAATCGTTTTTACAGCGTCAGCTTCCACGTTCAAGTCCAAGACGGTAATAATGTTCCCATCCTTTTTAATTGTAATTTTATATGGCCCTTTAAATCCTCTAAAACTGTATTCCCCATGGAGATCCGTGATTCCTTCGATATTGGTTGTCCATGACTCAAGAAGGTCTTTCAGCCGGTAGTATGATTGCTTAGGCGTCATGTCTCCATTGAGAAGACCGCCCCATGGTATGAAGACCTGGGTATAGTCGGCTAAATCAAACCAAGAGATAGATTCGACATACGGGTTGCCGAATGCAATAGTGTAGAACTGCTCTACCCAATCAGCCTGAATCTCTTCATCCCAGGGTCTATGCCAGTAACCAGCTCCCGTCACTACCTTATCACCGGTATCCTTAAACTTCGATGGCACACCGAGCTCCGTTATGTGGATAGGCTTACCAAATCGTGCATACTTATTTAAAAGCTCAGCAATTGTAAACATGTCTCTAACAGTGAAGCCACTTCCTGTGCCGCCAGAGCCCATATATAATTGGAGTCCTATCGCTTCGTATTGGATCCCCCTTTCCTCCACTACTTTGAGGAATTGATAGGGGGTTAGAAGCTTTCTTTTCGCTGGTCCCTCTGCTGTACAACCCCAAGCAACATACTCGCCCCAGACTATAGTTGGGTTGATCATTCTTATTGCATTTGGGTTGGCTTCTTTAGTTGCGTTTAGACCTATTTCAAGCAGCTCAATCTGTTGGTCCACAGACAATTGTAAGACGTTTCCCCACTCAGGCTCATTGAAGACATTCCACAAGTCAATTGTGTCCTTGTATCTGTAAACCGGTTCATAACATAAGTTTCGGAGAACGGCCTTCAGCTCATCATAGCTCTTTTGCTTCGCCCAATCGGGTATGTTCCATTCGTGAAGCCAAATCAGTGGGTGACCCCAGGCCTTTAAGCCGTTAGACTTAAGCCAATTAACAGCTGCGTCTCGTGATTCCCATTTGTACATTCCTTCCTCAGGCTCAAACATTGGCCAGAAGAAATGCACCATTCCCGAGTTGAACAGCTCTTTAAATTTCTCTCGGTAGATGTCGAAGTCAGCCAGCAGATTATGCATCTCGAAGCCTCTCGTGCTGCAGGCAAACATAATATCGTGGTCAAGCTGCTTGGCAATAACCATGACCCCTTCCAGAGGGGTTCCGTTTTGGTCGACAATCCTTAATGTGACATTAGCCTTTCGATACCTCTCAATGTTTTGCCTTGCCGTCTCAAGAGCCAATTTTTCTCCTGCCCAAAGGCTGCTGTTCAACGCCTTATCTGAATATAGGGCGAATAGCGCTTTGTCGGAGACGGCTCTCGCCTTTTCTAAGAACGAACGAGATTCGGCAATTAGGTTCTCCAATTCCAGTGAAAATGTAAAATTTTCCTTGAGACGAGCTTCATAGGCTTTGTAGATCTTTATAAAGTGGCTTTTGGCAAGTTCATAGTTAAGGTTAATAATTGTTCGTTGTTGTGATACATTTTTCTTATATCCTTCGCCTTCGTTATCAGCAGTCAATATGAGCTTGCCGAATCCCTGGACTTCCCAAAGAACGTTTATAAAAATCGGTTTTCCGTCAAGAAGCGGGCATACGTATTTATCTTCTTCTTTCTTAAACGGATGCTGAAAAGGTTCACCTTCAGGGTCAGAAGCGTATATGTATGGCACTGCAAATGGTTGTCCCTTCTCATTGAAGGCTTCGATCACAAGAAGATTCGACGCGTCTTCATTGAACTCTGTTCCACTAGGTCTGTTGAAAAGAAAATTATACAAGACCATACCAAGCATACTCCCAACAATCATCAATAAAGTTGTTTTCTCGAGTTTTTCAACGATTCTCCGAGACGTCAAACATACCCCATATTCATAATATTGCTTTGTTGCATATATAGTTTTTGTTAATACGCGCTGCCATAAAGCTTCTGCAGCACAACAAGAGGATTAAAAACTTCGATAGAACCCATAGCGCAAGCTAGCCTGTGAATTTCCTGTTTATTGGGCAACTCAAGATCATTTACCACACGGAGCAATCAGACATAAATGGCAGTTAGCCTGCCTCAGTATGTTGTGGACAATATGAGGGGGTCTATAAGGTTGTGTTTTAGACCAGCAAACTTTTCGGCTTGTATGCTTGTAAAGAAGGCTTGATTAAAGACGTGCCACTGGAATTTTTGTTGCTCTATATGAAGCTGTGAGTCTTCCTCGTGAAAAATCATTAGAAAAGGATTGGTTGGTAAATCAAATTCGACGCCACATTTGAGATCAGGAAGATACTGGCTGATCGTGAATGGAAAAGAGGTTTGTGAACTATTTTTGAAATAAGACTTATACCATGACAAGAGTAGATCATTGGCTGGCAGTGATATTCGCCATGAAAGGTTACGGAGGCGAGTGCCTAATCAAGCTGGTCCATAAAGAATCTCCAGAATATGTTTATGGGATAAGTATTGACTGGTTAAGAAAGATTGAGGGCATCAATTATGATGAGAAATTGAGCAAACTCAAAATAAAATACTCAAAGAGGGAAGAAACCTTCCAATGTACGATATACCTTGAGCCCCAAATCAATATTGATGAGGATGATATAAAGCTGATCGGAGATATCGGGGAAAAACGTGTAGAATTCTATTTTAAGGGGGAGATTAAGAGGAGAGTATCCGAGAAAAAGGGCATTCTCCGGAAGAGCTGAGGTAAGGGGACCGTTTGAGAGGGGGCCAGATTTTCTCGTTTATCATAAAGAAGGCTTAACTGTAATAGTGGACGTTAAGAGCATGACAAAGGCTGATGAGTTTCCAGAAGGCTGCTTTTTAAAATAGGAGTGTAAAGTTTTTTAAACCCATACTAAACTGCAGGTAAGTATTAAGGGGCATGTCGCAAAGCCTGATAATCAGGTCATTCGACAGGGATGGTAGACTTTTCACAGTCCCGTATATTTATGCATCCGACTTGGAAGATGAGCCAGTTAAACTGTCCTTCGAAAGAATAGAATCAAACGAGCTGAAATGCCCATTAACAGAACAACCTATATTCTTAAACACCCTCTGGGAGGTAGGGGGATTTGGAAGGCTTATCCTGACTGCTGATAATGAAGGAAAGGGTTATAGCTTGGACGAGTTCAAAATCAATCCTGTTATAAATCTGAACATCGAGCTCGCTAGGAGCCACCTACATAGAGTCTTTAAGGCTTATCGTGGCCTTGTCAGCACAGGTTACAATATATCTAAAGATGTTATTTTCCATCTTGAGGAATCTAAAAAATATTTTGAAAACGCAAGGATGGCGGTGGATGAACGTAACCTAGCATTCTTATGCGATAAGTCGCTATACCACAGCCTCTGGGCCGGGGAGAAACTGGCCTTAGAAGTTGCTCTTTCAGACATAGAGAAACACAGGAAGATCAAATTTACAGTAAGAGTGTTAGACAGAGATGGCAAACCGGTGCCGAATGTTACTGTCGCCATACGTCAAATAGCTCATGATGTTATTTTTGCATGCCATATTAGATTCCTAGAAAATCTGGAAAACGATTTGAAGGAGGCATATTCACGCATATTCAAGGAGCTATTTGACGCAGGGGCAGTAAATTTCTTCTGGCCTAATTTTGAGCCCGAAGAGGGAAAGTACCTGTGGAATACACGTGATAATGCTATTGACTGGTTGACGCAAAGTGGCTTGAGGATTTGGGGTCACCTTTTGATCTGGCTTCACACATGGAATATTCCAGAATGGGCTAGGTCGAAGAGTTACGAAGAATTAAAAAGAATACTTAGAAAGCTCTGTTTAGAAGTTGTTAAAAGATATTCGGATAAAGTCAAAATCTGGAACGTGTATAACGAGCCAGAATGGGGGAACCTTCCAAGGCTTTCCCTAGACCAACAAATCGAGTTGCTGGAAATCGGCTTAAATACCGTAAAGAGCATCGATCCCCTGGCTGACACAATGATAAACTTTACTAATGTCTGGGGCGAGTACGCGGCTTGGGGAAGCACTGCCGAAGGTCCATCGGAGCGAAAGCTACTCACACCATTTCAATTCCTTAAGGAGGTTGAACGCAGGGGAATCATGTATGATTCGATAGGACTACAGCTATATATGGGCTTCGGTGGCTTAGGCAGCGGCTTCTCTGTCAGAGATATGTTCACCATTTCACAGTTAATCGATAAGTACTCTACTCTTGGGAAACCGATTCACATAACCGAGCTTGGAGTCCCATCATCTTATTCGGAGGATGAAGGATCCATGTCTAAGGGCATAGAAGGCGCGGGATACTGGCATGAGCCGTGGAACGAGGCTACGCAGGCAGACTGGATCGAGCAATTCTACATCGTTGCATTCAGCAAACCACGTGTTGTTTCAATATCTTGGTTTGACTTAGCGGATTATGGAAAACATTTCGTGCCATGGGGTGGTCTCATTCGTCGAAATGGTTCCCCTAAAGAATCATATTTCAGACTGAAGAGGCTACTGAATTCTTGGACTACTAGCGCCGAATCAGCCACAAACCAGGCCGGAGAATGCTCATTCAACGGGTTTAAAGGCCGCTATGAAGTTAGAGTGTTAAAAAATGGTGTTTTACTCGGTAGAAGGGAAGTGGTATTAGACTCGGAATGTAGTGCTACAGTCAAATTAGATGTAGCGTGTTCTTCGAGTGATTTTCAGTGAAACTTTATTAGTCAAGCGTCAATGAAAAAACAATGGTTAGAGAAAACTTTAAATGAGACTTGTTATGTTCACAAATGCTGGTGTGTGAAAATGGCGGAGGAAGCTTCGTTAAAAAGCTTTCTGACCTCAAAGGAAAATATCGCTATACTGATAATTGCCCTGGTTTTCTCTTGGATACAGGCTTGGGCTTTTGCACTCCCGGTTCTCAATCAGTATGATATAAGCGGCGTCTATGCTATATTTGTCATAGCCATATTGATAGGTGCCGTCGTGAAACCCCTGAAGCTAAGCTCCCAAGGCCAGGCAATGCTTTGGGTAATTGTTGCTACAACGCTGGGTCTAGGGTGGACAGCGTACCATGTTCCATTTGGAATCGCTTGGGTTACTAACTACAGCTGGACTGGAGATTGGTTTAAACCCTATACTGAAAGAATACCGGAGTGGATGGGTCCCATGCACCTGACCCATCCCGAATATGCCCAGCAGCTGCTAACAGGAGGAGCTGCGGTCCCATGGGTCGCCTGGGCCGCACCCTTTGTCTTCTTCTACGTAGTTGGCCTGATGGTTTTCCTGTTACAGATCAGCTTGGCTACTATTCTCAGGAAACCTTTCGTCGAAATCGAGAAGTTGACTTTTCCCTATAGTGTAGCAGCTACTCAAATGATTGAGACTTTTAAGGATGGCGGAGACCGGGTGATGAAACGCGCCCTGTTAATCGGCATAGTGCTGGGAGTCATCCTTGAGTCAGGATCGATTCAAGGGCTCATCTGGCCAGGCAGTGGCTGGAGCTGGTGGAACTACTGGGGGACAACTAACTACGCCATACCGGGACTACCCAATTCCGCTATAAAATTGCTCTTTGTGCCATACTTGGTAGCATTAAACTACCTCGCCCCCTTGAGCGTCCTGTTCTCCGTGGCGTTGTTCGGATTCATCTGGTGGGATGTAATACCTGCGATTGAGTTCTGGCTCGGCTACGCACCTTTAATGTCTGACAAAGCAGGATGGTCTCCAGATTCACAGTACTATGCAAGCTTAGGCTGGCCAGCAATGGCTGCACCATTTATGTATGGTGCTGTACTCGGCCTGGGTCTAACCTATCTTATATTGACAAGGAAGTACTGGGCTCTATCGCTTCAGGCTTTCCGGAATAAAATCTCTGGAAAGGAGGAGCCGGAGGAAGCGAAAGGCGAAAACTATCCTGCGGCATGGGCCTGTCTAATAATCTCAGCGGTTGCACTAATGGTTATCTATTCTATTGTCGGGTGGGCTCCCTATGTAACTCCGTTAATCATCTTTGAGCTAGTGCTTTTCTTCATAGCCGCGATAAGAATAAGAGGAGAGTTCACACCTTGGCCGGGAATCTACTGGGAGTTCCACGGAAGTAGCAATGGCCTTTTCATTCCGCTGATATCCACTTTTCCAGGAGGGTGGGGTAGTGCGGCAAATACTCGCGGCATGTGGTTTAACGGCTATGTACATGGTGGTCTAATACAGGATGCTGCGAACGGCCCCACTGTGGGCGCTGTGATGGAGGGCTATAAGATCGGTAGCACTTACAACGTACCCAAAAAGTTCATTTTGGCCGGAGTCCTTATTGCGATTCCTCTCGCATACCTGTTCAACCTGCTTACCACGATAACCGTTGTTTATATGAAAGGCATAAACCACATGCCGTTTTCTTGGCCCGGCATGGGTATGGACCAGTTAAACATATGGTTCACCACAGGAACCTCGGATCCAAACTATGGACCCAGCACATACAACTTCCTTCCTGACTATGTGCCAGCGTGGAGATCGTTTGCAAACTTCTTCATCGGAGCTATAGTGGTCATCATCATCACTGTGTTAAGATCAGTATTCACTTGGATACCGTTCCATCCCCTAGGTATCGTCTTGGCTGTAAGCCAAAATATGTACTGGAATTACTTTATGGTAGTCTGTGCCTTTGTGCTCAAATTAGTGACCATGCGCGTTGGCGGAGCTAAGGTTTACGAGCGATACGGTGTCCCAATAGCTCTCGGCATAGTCGTGGGTTCATTCCTCACAAATCTTTTGACTGCGTGGATAGGGCTACTGGTCTAAAGTCAAACAATAAACTCATATCAGAAAAACTTTTATTTTTGTGTCAAGTCTTTTAGTAAGATCTCAATGAGAATAGCAGCTTTGAAAGGTGTAAGGAATTTCATCATAGAGGACCAACCCATACCAGAGCCTGGTCCTGAAGAGATTCTAGTACGTGTCAAAGCCTGCGGTGTCTGTACTTCCGACACTTATACTTGGAGTGGCAAGATAGGAAAAATAGATTTCCCCCGCTACATAGGTCATGAGCCGAGTGGAGTGGTTGAAAGAATTGGTGATAATGTAACCAACGTTAACGTACAGGATCCTGTCACGATCTGGACAGATGGAAAAGGCTATGCTGAATATGTCAAAGTGCCGAAGGATTACGTGGTAAAGCTTCCTAAAGGACTAAGATTCGAAGAGGCTTTAGGGGAACCCATAGCCTGCATGATTAATGGTGTGAAGCGTTCCGGAATAGGTCTCGGCGATACCGTAGCCGTCATAGGCTGCGGTTTCATGGGATGCTTATTTATACAGGGTGCAGTACTTAGCGGTGCTTCTAGGATAGTAGCTATTGATCTGCTTGACGAACGGTTGGAGTTAGCCTCTAAATTGGGTGCCGACATTACCATAAACAGTGCTGAGGAAGACGCTGTCAAGAGAGTTATGGAAGTAACTGGAGGCAAGGGTGCTGATGTTGTTGTTGAAGCAACAGGTGAACAGAAGCCATTAGACATGGCGTCGGAGATGGTTAAGATACGGGGAAGGCTGATCGTGTTTGGATATCACGTCGGTGGACGGCGCTCTGTGGATATGGCCTCTTGGAATTGGAAGGGATTAGACGTCATAAATGCTCACGAGAGAGCACCAGAAGTATATGTTGAAGGAATGCGGATAGGTATCACTCTATTGTCAAGAGGTAAGCTGAATATGAGGGATTTGGTTACACATTTATATCCCCTTGAAAATATTAATGATGCATTTAGAGATGCTACTGAGCACAGGCCTAAAGGATTCATGAAGGCAGTTATCATCCCCTGATTTAAGAAAAACTTTATAACTTACTATTAAAACTCTGTTTGCAAGTAAAAATGAGGGCAAGGAAAACGGATATTGTCATGTCGAACGTAAAAGGCCCATCGCTCATCGTTGAACCTGATGTTCCTTGGCGTTTTGTTTTCTGGAGCGGAGCACAATATGTTGCGTGTCTAGACTTGGGTCAAGGTGTCTGGTTCACTCCAGAATGGCTTGAAACAAACTCTCCTGAAGACCTGCATTGCTACGAGCCGATAATGGACAAGCGATGCAGATATAGCCGTGTTGAAATTCTCGAGTCCGGGGACGCGAGAACCAGGGTCAAGTGGCACTATGCATGTTGCAACGTCAAGTATGAGATCTTTCACGGTAATACGGAGGCAGACGAGTTTTACACAATATATCCTGACGGTCTGGCTGTCAGGAAACTCGTAGCTTGGCCTGGAAACGAAAGTGATTTTGGAGGAAACTCCAACTTTTGGCAAGTGTTAGAGTATATACTTATTAACCATGTTGGCACTAGACCTGATCAAGTTTTGAGACAAGACGAAGCCTTTCTCCTGATGAACGAGAATGGTGAAAAAATTTCGTTTAAATGGCCTCTTCCAACAAAGAGTTACACTCCTCTCTGCCTATTGTACCCGCAGATAAAGAACTGGAAGGCGTATATTGGCAAGGTATGCCTAAAGGATAGACCTAGCCCATTCGTCGCTTTCTTTAAGGATACTAGATTCTTCCCATACGAACCCTGTGTCCATTGCGGCGGAGATCATCCGGTTTTTGGTCTTTTTCATCCGAAGGCAGTGTGGAAGCATTGGCCGGCAAATCCGATGGAGAATTTTGTGCTAGCAGTAGAAGCTGAAGAGGAAGAGTGGGGCCGTCTGCCAACGCACACATCCTTTCTTGACTGCAATTACACAAGCATACCGGGACATGTGCCTCCAAGACCGTCAAGCTGGCTCTTCTTAATAGGGGCGTCAACTTCCACAGACGAGCAAATACTAGATCTTGTGAAATCTTGGATGATGCCAGCCAAGGTCAGAACGAAGTATCAGAGCCGCACGCTGGACTGGGGTTTATCTTACGGACCTATTTTATATGAAGGGTATAGTTACTCTGAGAAGGCTTACGTCTTTAGGCTCGAGGATGCTGACAGCTTGAAGTTTACCATGGTTCCAACCGTAAAGATGATAAACCCTGTTCTAAGGGTGGAGAATTGGAAAGGAGATGCTCCGCGAGTGCGCGTGAACGGTAAAGACTTGAATGAAAATATCTTTAAGTGGCAGTTCGATGGGCATTATCTTACGATTTGGATGCGACTTGAGTTAATCTCTCCTACAGAATTTACTGTGGAATGAGGAATTTCACCATGAATATCAGGGATAACGTCATGGCGGTATTTAGACATCGGAAACCCGACAGGATACCGTGGCTAACTTACGATATACCTTATCCGATGTTACCGAGGGGAAGTTGGGAACGCGAATTAAGAAACAAGGGTCTCGGTCTCATAGGCTTGATGGGCTTCTATCCTTGTGGGAATGTCTATATTTCTAAGATGCCTAATGTTGAGATTGTTCAGAAAGTAAGGATTGAAAATAAGCGGACAATCATATCAACAACTTACAACACTCCAGTAGGAAGTGTTACGAAAGAGGAGGATTTCAGCATATCACCGCCCAACCCTTGGATATTAAAGTACCCCATAAAAGATGTTTCCGATTACAAAGTGGTTAGGTTCATGGTTGAAGATACGGTGTATGAAAAAAACTATGATGCATTCTATTGGGCGGATAGACATATTGGAGAAGACGGGTTCATAAGGGCTGACTGCAGTTCTCCATTTCAGAACCTGTTAATAAGATTTGCAGGATACCAACGGCTTCTAGTAGACCTTTATAAACACAGGGAACAGGTTGAAGACCTCCTAAGTATAATGGAAGAAAAATACTTTGAAGTAATTCGTATACTGGCAGAATCGCCTGTCGAGGTAATCGGAATAGACGGCAATGTGAATGGAAGAATAACTGATCCTAAGCTATTTTCTAAGTACTTGCTTCCCCTTTATCAGAAGGCCTCAGAGATTCTTCACAGTAAGGATAAGATAGTATCTGTACACATGGATGGTGCTTTATCTCCCCTTACAGATTTAATACCTGAGACTGGGATAGATGTTGTCGAGGCTTTCACACCCCCACCGATGGGTGACCTTTCGCTGAAGGAAGCTAGAAATGCTTGGGGTGATCGAATAATAATTGAGGCGAATTTTCCTGAAAACGTGTGTCTTCAAGGAGTCGATGCAATTAAGAAATTTACCCTTGACATTTTAAAGCAAGTGGCCCCTGGAGACAGTTTCATACTAAGCGTAACTGAAGACATACCCTACAGAGCACCAAATGACGTGCTTGAAGCAAGTCTTAGAGCCATCACGGAAGTGATGTGGAAACATGGAAGATACCCGATTAAAATATAGATAATCTGCGTTAAATTTTAATGCAGAGATGTACTTAACTAAAAGCTGACCTTCGCTTCGCGAAGATCGAAAGCCATCACCTTTATATTGGGGCTTAGAATCCCAGAAGATTTTTGCTTCCCGGTTATAATGTTTGTTGCAGAATTAGTCACCCTAAGTTTTATTTCATTATTGCCCTGCTTCACATACTTAGTTATATCTACGATGTACGGAGGCCAAAGTCTTAATTCCACAGCGCTCCCATTCACCTCGACTTCCAAGATATCTCTAACGTCCGAACAATCCAGCATAATCTTCTTCTTGTTTAGGAAGGATGCGGGCAGGTAAATGTTTTTTCGATAAGTCAATGATCCTGAATAGTAAGGAAACCCTTGTTCAGTCCAAGATTTACCCACAACTATCTCTTTGCCAAGCGGCTCGAGAACAGGTGTTTCTTTGTCAAATCTTACTGAAAATGCACCGAGGAGACGTACAGGGTCAAGCAGCCCGTCTCCTAGGTTTGCAGGCTCTATTTGTATTGTGATAAAATTCTCACCGGGGCATATGACTCCCTCCAAACTTGCCTCTCCTATGTTAACGTCTAACTTTGAGCTGGGTTTGCTAACTTCAACGGTCTTGCCGTTCACAAAAATCTTAAAGGCACGGCCACTTATACCATCTAGAAGTAGTTTGGATATGTTTCCTCCTTTGACGAGGAATCTCGATCTATACCATACGCAGCTCGGCAATTTTTCAGTAAAGGATATTAATGGTCCGTATCGCCGAGATATCCAGCTGGAATCATCATAATCCGGTTTGTACCACCCCTCCTCTATACCCTTACAATTATAATCTAGCTTAACTTTCCAGTCTTTTATTAGGAATGCATTCTCATCCTCGACGATGAGCTCCCAGCTTTTTGGCAGTACTTTGATCTTCGGATTCGTGAACCTTCCAAGCATAAACCTCTTCCTCCGGTTCCCATTGGTAACTTCAACCCAGCCTGAACACGCGCGCTCTGCATAGACAGTTATTAGAAAAGCATTATTATTAATTCTTTCAAATCTTTCAACTATGAGATTACTATCTGACACATGAGGCTGCTCCTCTCCGCGCTTCAGCACTAGAAAAGTCGAGCTGTGCCTAGGGAGTTGCAACGATATTTCTGTTCTTCCTTTATGAGTCCTATAAACAAGTGTGCTGCTGACCTCGCCTTTTTCTGGATCCCAAGCCTCTACTCTACCTGTATTCTTTAAGCGTGCAGTAAATTTCTGGTCTCTCTCCGACAAATTAGTTATAAAATAAATATCATTATTTCCCTTTACCTTGTGTAGACAAAGTATTTCATGGTTATCTATCTCGACGTCCTCAGTAAGCATGCTTGATAACACTTTCTTGACAAGAGCATCAGGTTTAATGGCACTTAAGGGTCCTCTCGTCCTTATGAAGCAAGCTATCCCTCCCTTCGCATTCCGAGACCTGAAAACACGAATATCATTCTTAGACACTATTCCTTTAAAGCTCTCAATTTCCTTCGCTATTTTCCGAGGGTCAATATTAAACAACTTCATGAACATCTTACAGGGCGCCTCATCATCTCCATGTTCAGCTGATTGAAAAGGCAGTAATACTGTAAATACGATTTTACCCCCTTTTTCGTAAAACTCCCTTATCTTCTCTAAAGTGGCTAACCTAAGAGTAGTGATAGGAGGAAGAAATAGTAAGCTGTAACATTCTCGGCCTATTTTGATCTTCCCGTCTACTATCTCAGCTTTATTCAAGTTCTCTTCGTCGACATAATCGTAATCCCTATGCATTCTCAGCAAGGCATCTGTAAGATAATAGAAGTCCTGCTCAATAATATCAAAAAACACGTTTCGCTCCTGAGGGACGTAGTTCGCCCAGAGGCTACTTATAGGAAATAATAATAAAACGTCTGCGACATGTTCACCTCCACCTAACATGTATGTCAGCCTTGCTACATATTCAGCGAACTTCTTATAGTACTTCCAGAAAGGATGGTGGTAGAACTGGGAAGGAGGCCAGTCTCTTTTTCTATCTCCCTCAATGGAATAATGGAAACCATGAGGATTAAGTAGATCCACGCCCAATACATATTCCCAATCCGTTAGCCATTTCATTCTCTCGAAGGTAGTATCCCAATAGATGCCTCCAAAGGATTCACAAAGTGTCCTGGGGCAACCGTAGTGATGCGCAGCCGAGCTTGCGATCTTAGGTGCTACATGTTCAGCCGGGCTCTCAGATGTACCGATTTTTGCATAAAGATGATCGGCCCCGGCAATATCTAAGTGTCTCAAGTGCTCGAAAACATTTCCCTCACACTTCACGTGTCTCCGTAAATCATCCTCAAAAAGAAGGTGGCCGACGAACAGTACACCATTTTTATGACACCAATCTTTTATATTCTGGTAAAAAACTTTAGAATAATACTTGGTTACGAAATCCCAGAAATCAAATCTTATTTTAGCTGTTTTATTACCCACATTAATAAACAGGGCTGGCAAGTGCTCCACTAAGTCGTAGCCCTTCAGCTCTCGGAAAAGCCTTGGAAAATCGTCAGACCATGGAATAGTCGGGAGGTCGGCGCCAGTTATATAATAGTAATATGCCGGCTCATCCGTGTAAAAACCAAGTATTGAAGAACCAAGTTCTTTGGACAGAGCGCTCCGATATTTCTCATGAGTAAACTCTATGAACTTTTCCACTGCTGCAGGGTTAAAGGGGTCTATGTACCATTCCACATCGCGTTTTACGAACCACATCAGGTAGACCTCTTCCTCAGGGCTTTCCCAAGACAGAGCACTGCCAAAAGCAAAGTTCGGCGTTAGATCCATCACGTTTCTAGGAAAATCTTCTAAAGCCTTAACCGGCATAGCCATTATGCGCAAGAGTTTAGTATCCTTAAGGTCGATGTATCTTGAATCCGTCATTTCGGTAAACGCAAAGAGTGGACCTTTAAACCTCCAGATAACAGCCTGAAGGACTTTCCCCCTTAGCTCAGGATATTTCCTAGTAACTTCTAATCCAGCGGTACCGCTGGGCCAGTTATATTCGTCGTATATCCAGATCTTAAGCCCAAGTTCCTTTGCCTTTTCTACAGCGTACCTAACCTTACTAAACCAATCCTGAGAAAGATATGGAACCTTTAACCCGAACCTCGCATGAATGAACAATGAAGAAATTCCTTTATCCTTAAACTCCTTTAGTTCCCATAACATTTTATTCTCGTCCATATCACCATTCCAAAACCAGAAAGGTATTGGTGAAAACCTAGCTGGAGGCTCCTTAAACCCAGTAGGATCTATATCGGGCATCGGATTTATGAAGCCGAGGGGTGAAAGCTCGTTGTTGTCCAAGCCCGATCAAAGTTTTTAATAGTAATATTTAAGTCTAGTGGCAATATTCTGATTAAGGCTAAAGAGAAAGCGCCAAAAATTTTTAAGTTTAAAAGAAGTTGCTTGGCGCTAGCCATGGTCTTTACGCACATCCAGACGACAAGACTGAATTGAGATTTTTCCTGAGCCTCCTTACAGTAGCAGGCTAAACGCGTCAACATCCTCAGCAAGCACTCGTCCAAAATCCCCGTGAAAACCTTCTAAAATCTGGAGTAGGCAGATGCTTGTGGGAGAGAACTGGGTGAAAATAACCCGGCATCGAACGGTTTAAACATCGTTAGGCAAGAGCTTAGCACGCGTTAAAAACGATTTTCTCATCCCAGTTCATACTGGTAAGCGGGATTGGCAAGATGAAAACTAAAGGTGCGTGCTAAGGCTCAGACTGTTTTAAGGCTCCATCAGGGTTCTAAGAATGTAGTAGTATGCTGGCTTAGGATTATAGTTCTCGTCGAAGATTAGGGCTGAACCATATCCGTTGAAAAACCCGGGGATCCAGGAGTAGCGGTCTGTGAAACCCCACATCACGAAGGCTGTGCATTTCTTGGAGGAAAGACATGCCTTAAGCATGTCGCGGTATATTTCCGCCTGCTTAACTAGGCTTTTAGAATCCGCGGGCAGCCTTATGCGGACGTCGATTTCAGTAATGTGAACCTCCAGGCCTAGGTCGCCTAGGCGTTTAATGTTGGCTACAACTTCTTGCGGCGCCGGATAGTGCTCTGTGCTTACATGCATCTGTAGGCCGACGCCATGTATTGGCACACCTTTCTCCAAGAGTGTTTTAACAAGATTGTAGACAGCATCCGACTTCACACCCATGCCTTCAGCACCGTAATCGTTGTAGAAGAGGAGCGCCTCCGGGTCTGCTTCATGCGCCCACCTGAAAGCCAGCTCAATATACTCCGGCCCTATGTTTCGCAGCCAGATGGTTTCTCTTAAAGACCCGTCTTCGTCAACAGCCTCGTTAACCACGTCCCACGCGTAAACCCTCCCTCTATAACGGCTAACAACCGTAGTAACATGGTCGTGGAGAATGCGTATCCATTCCTCACGACTATAGTTTCCACGCGTAATCCATTCAGGCAGCTGGTTATGCCAGACGAGCGTGTGCCCGCGAACCTTCATACCGTTTGCCTCTGCAAAACTGATGATTGCATCGGCTTCTGAAAAAGAATAGACGTTTCGCTCAGGGTGAACTCTTTCAAATTTTAAAGCGTTTTCCGTGGTTAAAATGTTGAATTCCCTGCTAAGTGTCTCAGCATATTCTTTGATTCTAAGCTGGTCAGCACCTACTGCTGCACCAATATAAATACCGTGTTTCTCGGCGAGCACTCTTAAAGGCTGCACCACTTCCCTTAACTGTTCTATTTGAGCATTAAGCCTTGAAACCTGTTGTTGCAACTCCTCCACTTCTCTTCCCCTGGTCATGAAGCCCACCGCATATCCGACTACGATTCCAATCAGTAAGCCGACTATAAGAAGTTTCTTCGAAAAAGCTAGGGTGCTCCTCATGTTTAAACAGGTTTCCTACAAAGTTAATAAAATTTTTCAAGCCGTTTTTCAGATCAAGCTTTACCCATTAAAAGGCGGAGAAATGGTTTTGAAAACGCGTGTTAATGCCTCAGGCTACACTCTCCAATCGAATGAAGGTAAAAAGCGTCTCGAATCATAGTACTCTATTTTTATCCGAAGAATGATGCTTCGGGCTATACCTGGAAAGCGGGAGGCTCAGGGATTTAGCGTGCCTGTTAAGAATCAGTAGCGTTTTAAAGAGGAAATTAGCTGAATAAGCATAGACGGCCTTCCTAACTCAAGCGCGCGGCATGCGTAACTATCCTGCAACCCAGGTGCTAGCGGCTCTCAAATTATTACTGCTTCCTTATCGTTGAAACATGGTCGAGTATTGCGGCGAAAGACTTCTCCATCGTCATAAGACCCCCGGTTGGTCCTCTCTCGCTTATAACCAGGTACTCGTTGGGCGAGTGCGCTGGGCCGCCGTGCCCCATTCCTCCAACTATGAAAGGCAGCTTAAGGGGTGGTGCTGCAAACATTGAGAAAGGTGCGCTTCCAGCTATTGTGGGCCAGACTTCAACCTCCACTTTAAACTCGCCAAGTGCTTTCAACATGGCCTTCGAGTATGGTGAGTTGACGC
>Ga0207433_10002111_pt1 | contig 41339 bp, 38 predicted proteins | sample YelNatPaOPGAMG01_FD_187559 | JGI IMG/M metagenome (GOLD analysis project Ga0207433, IMG submission 187559) | Hot spring thermophilic microbial communities from Obsidian Pool, Yellowstone National Park, USA - OP-RAMG-01 (SPAdes) (version 3) | ecosystem: Environmental > Aquatic > Thermal springs...
CTCTTCTGCCCGTCGAAGAAGCTGATGGCGTCTATCTTGGCCTTCGCGTGCCCGTGCTTTCCGGGGGCGGAGGTGCTGTACCCCACGATCCTGCAGGGCTCCCCGTCTATGATGATGAACCTGCCCTCCCTGAGCTTGCCCACCTCCACCACTTCTTTCATGGGAATCCTACTACTCTAAGCCGCCTCCTTTAAAGAGGTTTTTGATGAGTGGGCCCGGCGGGCCCCCGGCGCCCTCGGTGGGATTAAAAAGAATCCCCCCGAGTAGAGGGTGGTGACGGATGAGGGTGGGAGTGGTAGCCCGCCTGGACCTCCCCTCCGCCCTGGAAGTCGTCAGGAAGCTGCTCAGGGCGGTGCCCAGGGACTCGCTGGTGCTGGAGGAGAAGCTGGCGCAAAAACTGGGGGAGGAGGGCAGGAGGGTGGAGGAGATGGAGGCGGAGGCCCTCCTCACGGTGGGGGGGGACGGGACCCTGCTGGGGGCCCACCTCCTGGCCCCCCACCTCCCCCTGCTGGGCGTCCGCCTGGGAAGGAGGGGCTTCCTGGCCCAGGTCCCCCCCTCCGAGGCCGAGGAGGCCCTGAGGAAGATGGTGGCGGGGGAGCTGGAGGTGGAGAGGAGGATGGCGCTGGCCACCAGCGTGGGGGGGGAGAGGCTCCCGGACGCCATAAACGACGCCTGCCTCACCTGGTTCCTCCCGGGGAAGTCCCTCTCCTTCAGGCTGCTGGTGGAGGGGGAGCCCCTCTACGAGACCAGGGGAGACGGCCTGGTGGTCTCCACCCCCACCGGCAGCACCGGCCACTCCCTCTCCGCCGGCGGCCCCGTGGTGGAGCCAGGGATGGAGGCCCTGGTGCTCTCCCCCCTCTGTGTCTTCCCCCACCTGCCACCCATGGTGATCCCCAGCTCCAGGAAGGTGGAGGTGGAGGTGACGAGGGCGGACAACCTCGCCTCCGTGGTGGTGGACGGGCAGTTCCTGAGGAAGGTGGAGCCCGGGCAGAGGATCCTCTTCTTCCGATCGGAGAAGCCCGTTTCCTTCTTCAGGTGGAAGGGGAACTTTTACGGGAGGCTGAGGGAGAGGATATGGTGAGGAAGGTGTACGTCCTGGACACCTCCGCCCTGATAGGGGGCTTCTCCCCGGGGAAGGAGGAGGCCGAACAGGTTACCGTACCCTCGGTTTGGGAGGAGCTGAGGGAGGGGCTGTCCCGCTCTAGGCTGGAGGCCGGGGTGCTCGGGAAGAAGGTGAGGATAGTGGAGTCCCCCCCGGAGGAGGTGGAGGAGGTGAAGAGGCTGGTAAGGAAAACGGGGGACAGGCTCTCCAGGACGGACGAGGAGCTGCTGGCCCTGGCCCTCTCCCTGAGGAAGGAGGGGAGGGAGGTGGAGGTGATCACGGACGACTACGGCATCCAGAACCTGGCCTCCCTGATGGGGATCCCCCATCGCGGCCTGCTGATGCCGGGGATAAGGAGGGTGCTCCGCTGGTCCAAGGTCTGCCCGGCCTGCGGGAGGAAGTACCCGGTGAAGACCCTCCGCTGCCCCTCCTGCGGGTCGGAGCTGAGGAGGGTGGGGGGGGAGTAGGATGTGGAGGAGGAAGGAGAGGGAAACGCTGAGGCTGCTGCAACTGCACTCGGAGGCGGTTCTGGCGGCGGTGAGGAAGTTCGAGGAGCTGATCCAGGCCTTCTCCTCCTTCGAGTGGGAGAAGGCCTGCGGCCTGGGTAGGGAGGTCACCATGCTGGAGAGCCAGGCCGACGACAGGCTGGGGAAGTTCAACCGCGCCCTGGCCGGGGGGGCCTTCCTTCCCGCCTACCGGGGGGATCTAGCCAGGCTGGGGGCGCAGGTGGACAACGTGGCCGACGTGACGGAGGAGGTGAGCAGGACCCTCCTCAGCCGGGAGAGGACCTGGGTGGTGATGAGGAGGGAGAGGAGGAGGACGGAGGGCCTGCGGGAGGGGATGGTCAAGATGGGGGAGCTGGCCACCAAGTGCGTGGAGGCCCTGCACTCCTCCGTGAGGACCCTCACCTCCAACATGGACCTGGCGGAAACCCAGGCGAAGGAGGTGGGGAGGAGGGAGCACGAGTCGGACCTCATAGAGCAGGGGCTGATTGTGGACCTCTACGAGAGGGAGAGGGAGCTGGACCCGGTGACGGTCATGCAGCTGGACCAGATCATCCACGGGATAGGGGACATCTCCGATCAGGCGGAGGAGGCCAGCCACCTCCTCCTCATCCTCATCTACGGCCTGAGGGTCTGAGCTCAGAGGAAGTAGAGGGCGTAGAGGAGGGCTCCCAGCAGGAAGGAGAGGAGGGGGCAGAGGACCCAGATCAGAACCAGCCTCCTCACCCTCTCCCCCCTCACCGTGGAGGCGTCCATGGCGAGGCCAGCCCCCACCACGCCGCTGACGATGGCGTGGCTCATGGAAACGGGAAGACCGTACTGGGTGAGGAGGTGCACGCTCAGGGAGGCGCCCAGCTGGGAGGCTATGGCGCTGGTGGGAGAGAGGGGGGCCAGGCCGCTGCCCACCGTTCTCACCACCCCCTCCCCGAGCGCGAAGGCCCCCACCACCACCAGCACGGCCCCCGCCAGCGCCATGGTGCGCAGGAAGGGGGGGGTGAGCTCCCCTCCCCTGCTGGCGAAGAACCCCCCTATCACCGTCCCCAGCCCGTTGGCCCCCATCACGTAGGCCATGTAGCAGCCGCTCGCCAGCACCCCCAGGGAGAAGAGGAGGTTCAGGCGGGAGGGGTTCTTCACCGCCAGGAAGAGGCGGCGGAAGAGGGAACAGAGGAGGAAGGAAAGGAGCAGGGAGAGGAGGGGGGTGAAGCACCAGGCCAGGAGGACCTGAATCACCTTCCCCGTCCTCATCCCCACCTCCGCGGCTCCCGCCAGGAATCCCCCCGCCAGCCCACCCCCCAGCATCCCCCCCACGATCACCTGGTGGGTGGAGAGGGGCATCCCGTACCAGGCGCTGAGGAGCACCACCAGGCCCGAGAAGAGGAGGACCAGGGAGAGGGGCAGGGGATGCTCCTGAAAGAGGGGTCCCGAGACCATCTCCCTCCCCACCGGCTCCACCAGCTTTCCCCCCTCCGCCACCGCCCCCAGCAGGAGGAAGAGGGCGAAGAGGAGGACGGCCCTCCGGTAGGAGAGGATCCTGGCCCCCACCGCCGTTCCCATGGCATCCGCGGTGTCGCTGGCCCCCATCCCCGCCGCCAGCAGGAGGGTGGCCGTCAGGGAAAGGAGGAGGGAACCCTCCATGGGCTCACCGGGCTCCCGCGAAGCGGAGGAGGGCCCCCCCCAGCTTCTCCAGGTTGGGGAGCTCCACCTTCTCCGGGAGGTCCTCCTCCGTGTGAAGGTACCTCCACCCCCTCCTCCCCGCCCCCCGTAGCCCCAAGAGCCCGAAGAGAAGGGAGCCCCTCCTCAGGGCGGGATCCGCGGTGAGGGTGGTGGCCGAGAAGCCCCTGTGCAGGAGGGGGAGGTGATCGTGGAAGGAGAAGACCGTCCACCAATCCCCAGGCTTCAGCCCCTCCCTCCTGAGGCACTCCTTGACCTCCTCGTTGAGCCAGGAGGGGGTTCTCCTCCTCCGCCACATCCCTCCCCCCGCCACCACGTAGGTCCTCCCCACCCCCACCGTATCCACGTTGAGGATCCTGTCCTCCTTCCTCAGGTACCCACTGGAGGCCAGCGCCCTGGCTCCCCAAAGCCCCTCCTCCTCCGCCCCCGTGAAGACCAGCAGCAGGGGGGGCCTGGGGTTAAGCTGGGAGCATACCCTCGCCACCTCCAGGAGCAGGGAAACTCCGGAGGCGTTATCGTTGGCTCCCGGGGAGGCACGGGAGGAGAGGGAGAGGAGGGGCAGGGAGCGGGGGATGCCGAAGAGGAGGAGGGCCAGCACCCCTCCCCAGGGCCAGAGGGAGGGGAGGAGGGGCCGGAGGAGGAGGAAGAGGGTGGGCAGGAGGAGGGAGGGGAGCTGCAGCAGGTGGTAGAGCTCCAGCAGGCGGGGGCGGGAGACGCAGGGGGCCGAGTCCCTGTGGGCAAGCAGCACTCTCCTCTCCCCTTCCCCCTCCAGCTCCGCCAGCAGGTTGCAGGTTCTCCTGCCCGGGAGGAGATCGGGCCTCCAGGTGAGGAGGAGGGTGAGGGACCAGGGGAGGAGGGAGGGGAGGGGGGGAAGGAGGAGGGAGAGGAGGAGGGAAAGGAGGCCCAGGAGGAGGGTGGACCAGAGCCTGCGTTCCCTGTCCACGAATTTGAAGTCCTGCCGCTGGACCTTCAGACCGTACTCCTTGAGCTTGGAGGAGAGGTAATCCAGGGCCCTCTCGTCCCCCCGGCTGCCCGCCCTCCTGGGCCCTATCTCGTAGGCCAGCCTGTCCAGGTGCTCAAAAACGTTCCTAACCTCAAAACCGTTCATGCACGACTCCCATCGAAAAGACAAAATTTAAATATGAAATCACAAAAGGAAGATGGCCGTTTTATAGGAGTTGAGCTGGTGGAAAGAGACCAGAAAAAATTCACCGGTACCACCACCGTGGGAGTGGTATGCAAGGACGGCGTGGTGCTGGCCGCGGACACGAGAGCCACGGCCGGATACCTCATCGCCAGCAAGAGAGCCAGGAAGCTCTACGAGATAACCGACAGGGTGGCGGTCACCATGGCGGGTGGGGTGGGGGACGTGCAGGCTCTGGTCAGAATGCTGAGGGCGGAGGCCCAGCTCTACACCGTCCGGGAGGGTAGGCCCATCCCTGTGAGCGCGGTGGCCAAGATGGCCTCCAACCTGCTCCACTCCCAGCTCCTCCTCCCCTACCTGGCCCACCTGCTGGTGGGAGGGGTGGACGAGCTCGGGCCCAGGCTCTACTTCGCGGGCATGGAGGGGACCCTGACGGAGGAGAGGATGGTGGCCACGGGATCCGGATCCCCCGTGGCCTACGGTGTGCTGGAGAACGGGTACAGGGAGGGGATGAAGGTGAAGGAGATCCTCCCGGTGGCCGTCAGGGCCGTGAGGACCGCGATGAAGAGGGACGTGGCCACCGGGAACGAGGTGGAGGTGCTGGTGATAAGGGAGGAGGGAATCCAGCGCCTCACGCCCGAGGAAATCCTGAAGCTTTCCTGATCCTGTAGCGTGAACCCCATGGCGACGGAAGATCTGCTGCAGCAGGTGAAGGAGCTGGTCAAGCAGGACCCCGTGCTGTCGGAGTCCGTTTCGGGTGTGGACTTCGAGGGGCCCAAGCTCGTACTCTACTGCAAGAACCTCAACCTGCTCGCCGAGGGTGGGGAGGCCGTGAAGGAGCTGGCCAGAAAGCTCCACAAGCGCTTCATGCTCAGGCCCGATCCCCAGCTGCTGATGGAGGAGGGGGAGGCCGAGAAGAGGATCAGGGAGCTCGTACCCCCCGAGGCGGGGATAACGGCCATCCTCTTCGACAGGACCACCGGGGAGGTGGTGGTGGAGGCCCAGAAGCCCGGCATGGTGATAGGGAAGGACGGCTCCACGCTCAGGATGCTGATGAGGGAGATAGGGTGGGCTCCCAGGGTGGTGAGGACCCCGCCCATCAGGTCCGACCTCATCCAGGGAATACGCCTCTCCCTCCTCCAGAACAGCGGGAGGAAGCTGGAAACCCTTCAGGCGATAGGGAGGAGGATCCACAGGTATCCCAGGGCGAGGGGGGACTGGCTCAGGGTGAGCCTGCTGGGTGGGGCCAGGGAGGTGGGTCGATCCTGCCTCCTCCTGCAGACCCCGGAGAGCAAGGTGATGCTGGACTGCGGGGTGAACGTGGCCTCGGAGGACAGGGCCTACCCCCACCTGGAGGCCCCGGAGCTGAGGCTGGCCGAGCTGGATGCGGTGATCATCTCCCACGCCCACCTGGACCACGTGGGCTTCCTCCCCTACCTCTACCGCTACGGGTACGAGGGGCCCGTTTACTGCACCCCCCCCACCAGGGACCTGGCCGTCCTCCTCCTCCAGGACTACCTGGAGGTGGGGGAGAGGGAGGACAAGAACGCGCCCTTCACCCAGAAGGAGGTGCGTGCCTTCGTGCAGCACTGCATCACGCTGGAGTGGGGGGAGATCACCGACATCTCCCCCGACCTGAAGATAGCCCTCTACAACGCCGGGCACATCCTGGGCTCCTCCGTGGTCCACCTCCACTTCGGGGAGGGCCTCCACAACGTGGTCTACACGGGGGACATCAAGTTCGACCGCACCAAGCTCTTCCTCCCCGCCGTGACCTCCTTCCCCAGGGTGGAGACCCTCATCATGGAGAGCACCTACGGGGGTCCCGACAGCATCCAGCTCCCCAGGCCGGAGGCCGAGGAGAGGTTCCTGCAGCTGGTCAGGGAGACCATGGAGGGGGGAGGGAAGGTGCTGGTCCCCGTCTTCGCCGTGGGCAGATCCCAGGAGATCATGATGCTGCTGGAGGAGGCCCACCGGAGGGGGGAGTTCGAGGGGGAGGTCTACCTGGACGGGATGATATGGGAGGCCACCGCCATCCACGCCCTGTACCCCGAGTACCTCTCACCCTCCCTCAGGAGGCTCATCTTCCAGGACACCAACCCCTTCCTCTCGGAGATCTTCATCCAGGTGAAGAAGCCGGAGGAAAGACAGGAGATCGTGGAGGGCAAGCCCTGCGTGATCCTGGCCACCGCGGGCATGATGACGGGGGGGCCCGTCCTGGAGTACTTCAAGAACCTGGCCCCCGACCCCAGAAACACCCTGGTGTTCGTGGGGTACCAGAGCGAGGGCTCGCTCGGGAGGAGGATACAGAAGGGGTGGAGGGAGGTGCCCCTCAGGGGGAAGGACGGCAGGGCGGAGGTGGTGGAGGTGAAGATGAGGGTGGAGACCATAGACGGCTTCAGCGGTCACTCGGACAGGAACCAGCTCCTGAACTACGTCAGGAGGCTCTCCCCCAAGCCCTCCCGGGTGGTCTGCTGCCACGGGGAAGAGAACCGCTGCCTCAGCCTGGCCAGCACCCTCCACAAGCTCTTCCGGGTGGAAACGAGGGCGCCTCCCAACCTGGAGGCCATAAGGCTCAGGTGACCGGACCGGTGCCCTGCTCCCTGAACTGGATGGTGACGTACCTGGGGGTGGCCACTATCCAGGAGTCCCCCAGCCTGCCTATGTCCCCCCCTATGGCGTAGCACATCCCCTTCAGCTGGGCTATGGCCTGCTTCAGTCCCTCCACATCCCTGCTCATGAAGGAGGCTATGTTGAGGATCACGATGTTACCCGCCCGGAGTTCGTCCCCCACCTTCTTCAGATCGTCGGAGGATTCCAGGTTCATGCTCTTTATGTAGATGGGCTCTATCCCCAGCCTCTCCTCCTTGACCTCGCTCTCCACCACCTGAATCCCCTCCGGGGTTTCGGAGGGTCTCTGGAAGATCCTCTTGAAGACCTTCATGATGCCCAAACCTCCTCTCCCTCCCTTTATTTAAGGATTTAAGTTTCCTCCCACCCCTCCCTCCCCCGCGGCCTCAATCCGTCCGGAGGTACTTCCTGGAGGCTAGGTGAAGGGGCCTGCCCTTTCTGAGGATCAGCGGATAGGCCAGGAGGAAGAAAACTAGGAAACCCAGGAGGACGCCGAGGGGAGGCCAGGGCAGGGTGGAGAAGCCCTGGAGGAGGGCGGTGACGAGACCCGCCGAAAGCAGGGCCACCCCATCCCTGCGAAGTAGAAGCCCACACCCGCCGCCACCGCTATGTCCCCCGCCGCCGCCAGGACAATTCCCCAGGCCGGGATCTCCTCCAGGCCGCCCACCAGCTGCATGGTTTTCCAGTGGGGGAAGTTCCAGGTGAGCCAGAGGGCCTCCGGAAGATCAGGGAGAGGTAGAGAAACAGGAGGGCTAAGTATGGCTTCCGAGCCCTGCCTTCCCCTTCCCCAGTTCCGCCAGCTGCCTGCCGGCCGCCGTGGCGGCCATCGCACCTATCCCGTAGACCCAGAAGACGTCTACCTGCAGCCCGAAGAGCTTTCACCCTTTTTTTAAGGCTTCCTCAGCCAGCCTCCAGCTCCTGTCCCCCACGTGGTGCAGGTTCCTCACCGCCTTACCCCTCCTCCCCACCATCTCCCCACCGGGCACCAGGGCCTCCCCCACCGCCAGGACCTTCCCGTGCCTTTCGTCCACCACCGCCACCAGCTCCCCGGGCCTCACCTCCCCCTCCACCCTCACCACCCCTGGAGACATCACGTCCGCCCCCCCCGCCACGTGGGGGACCGCCCCCATGTCCACCACCACCCTCTTCAGCCCCCATTCCCCCGCCCTCCCCAGGAAGGGCAGGAGCCTTCCCCCCTCCTCCAGCAGTAGCACCGAGCCGTCCACCAGGATGAGCTTCCTGCCCTCCTCCTCCACCACCTCCACCTCCCCCTCCACCTCCTTCCCCAGCTCCCTCCACACCCTCTCCCTCAGCTCCCTGATCTGGGACTTCCTCAGGCGGTACCTCTTCACCCTCCCACCGCCCGCTCACCGCTGGCCAAGGCACTATATTAACCCTGGGGATCCGGAGACCCTCAGAAAGGGATTTAACGTGGTGGAGAAAGATAGATGAACCCAATGGCTGCGCAGAGACCGATGGACCTGCTGAACCGCGCACTGGGATCCTCCGTCCTGGTGAGCCTGAAAGGGGGAAGGGAGTTCAGGGGAAAGCTGGTGGGCTTCGACGTGCACGTGAACCTGGTGCTCGAGGAGGCCGAGGAGATCCAGAACGGTGAGCCGGCGAGGAGATTCGGAACGATGATGATAAGGGGAGACAACGTGGTCTACATCTCCCCGGCGGAGTGAGGGAGTTGACGAAGGGAACCCCCTCGATGGGAAAGAAGCACAAGCCCGTGCACACCAGGTGCCGCAGGTGCGGGAGGAGATCCTTCCACCTCCAGAAGAGGGTGTGCGCGGCCTGCGGCTTCGGCAGGACCCGGAGGATCTACAGGTACAGCTGGAAGAACAAGAAGGTCCAGGGACTGAGGCTCAGGTGAGCCGAGCCGGCCTCTGGAGCCCTCGAGCGCTCTTCTCCCAGCGGTGAGCGTGGACCTCCTCCGCCCTCAAACGGTTCCCGGCGGTAAGCATAAATCGGGAAATCCGAAGGGTAAGATGGGCCGGTAGATCAGCCTGGTATGATCGCCCGCTTGGCATGCGGGAGGTCGCGGGTTCAAATCCCGCCCGGTCCACCATTTTTCGATCCCCCACCCTTTCCCAACCCTGCAGCCGGGCTGACCCGCAAAATGGGAGGCGCTCCCCTCCGCTGTAGATAAATAACCGGAGGAGGAGAAGGATGGGGCCCGTGGTCTAGCGGCTATGACGTCGCCTTGACGAGGCGAAGATCCTGGGTTCGAATCCCAGCGGGCCCACCTTTTAATCCGGGAGGCGGGTGGGTAGGGAGATGAAGACGCTGGTGCTGAGGGTGGATCCGGAGCATCCGGATCCCGAGAAGGTGGAGCTGGCGGCCAGGAAGCTCAGGGAGGGGGGACTGGTGGCCTTCCCCACCGAGACCGTCTACGGCCTGGGGGCCGACGCCCTCAACCCCCGGGCCGTCCTCTCCCTCTTCGAGGCCAAGAGGAGGCCGCTTGACAATCCCCCCATCGTTCACGTGGGGGAGAGGGAGGAGATTCACGCCCTGGCGAAGGAGGTGCCTCCGGAGGCCGAGGAGCTGGTGAAGAGATTCTGGCCTGGTCCCCTCACCCTGGTTCTCAAGAAATCTCCCTCCGTACCCTCCGTCACCACCTGCGGCCTGGAGACCATAGCCCTCAGGATGCCCAGGCACGAGGTGGCCCTGGCCCTCATAAGGAGAAGCCGAACGCCCGTGGCGGCACCCAGCGCCAACCTGGCGGGGAGACCCAGCCCCACCAGGGCGGAGCACGTGCTGCAGGACCTGGAAGGGAGGATAGACCTGATCCTGGACGGGGGACCCACCCAGGTGGGGGTGGAGTCCACGGTGCTGGACCTGACGGTGGATCCACCCCAGATCCTGCGCCCGGGAGGAACACCCCCGGAGGCCCTCGAGGAGGTGCTGGGGAGGGTCACCCTTCATCCCTCCGCGGTGGCGGAGAGGGAGGTGGAGGTGGAGAAGGCCAGATCCCCCGGCATGAAGCACCGGCACTACGCTCCCAACGCGGAGCTGCTGGTGGTGGAGGGGGAGCCTTCCGCGGTGGCGGAGAAGATGGCGGAATTGGCGGGGGAACTGAGGAGGCAGGGAAAGAGGGTGGGAATCCTAGCCACCCAGGAAACCCTCCTGCGATGCCCGGCGGAGGTGGCGAGCTCGCTGGGAAGCAGGGATAACCTGGAGGAGGTGGCCAGGAGGCTCTTCGGGGCCCTCAGGGAACTGGAGGCCAAGGGGGTGGAGGTGATACTGGCGGAGGGGGTGCCCCTGCGCGGGCTCGGGGTGGCCGTGATGAACAGGCTCAGGAAGGCCTCGGGGTACAGGATCGTCAAGGCCCCCGCCCCCTGAACCCGCCTCATCTTTTTAAGCGGGGGGAGGAAAAAGGAAGGATGCCCCTGACCCTGCCCGTACAGCTGCAGAAGATGATGGAGCTGGGTAGGAAGAACCCCGAGAAGCTCTGGGACGGGGTGGCCCGGGAGCTCCACTGGTTCCAGCCCTACCGGAAGGTCTTCGAGAGGGAGAAGTACCCCTTCTTCAGGTGGTTCGTGGGGGGGACCACCAACCTCTCCTACAACTGCCTGGACCGGCAGGTGGAGAAGGGCAGGGGTGACAAGCCCGCGCTGATCTGGGAGTCGGCCGAAACCGGGGAGAGCCGCGTCTTCACCTACCGGCAGTTGCTGGAGGAGGTGAGGAGGTTCGCCTCCGTCCTGCGGGCGATGGGGGTGAGGAAGGGGGACAGGGTGACCCTCTACATGCCCATGGTCCCGGAGGCCGCCATAGGGATCTTCGCCTGCCTCAGGATAGGGGCCATCTACTCCCCCGTCTTCGCCGGCTTCGGTTACCACGCTCTGGCCGAGAGGATATCCGACGCCGATCCCAAGGTGGTGCTCACCGCGGACCTGGGTTATCGGAGGGGCTCCCCCATCCACCTGAAGGAGATCGTGGACAGGGCCCTGGAGTTCCCCAACCGGGTGGAGAAGGTGGTGGTCCTCAGGAGGGGGAAGGAAGGGGTGCCCCTCAAGGAGGGGAGGGACCTCTACTGGGAGGAGGCCCTGAGGATGGGCGGTAGGGAGGACGCCGAGGTGGTGCCCATGGAGGCCAACGACCCGGCCCTCATCCTCTACACCTCGGGTACCACCGCCAAGCCCAAGGGGGCCCTGCACACCCACGGGGGCTACCAGGTCTACGTCTACGCCATGGGGAGGTGGGTCTACGGCCTGGAGGAGAAGGATGTCTGGTTCTGCCTCTCGGACATAGGGTGGATCGTGGGGTCGAGCTACGTGCTCTTCGGTCCCCTGCTCGTGGGGGCCACCACCCTGATGTACGAGGGTACCCCAGACTATCCCTCCCCCGAGATCCTCTGGAAGCTGGTGGAGAAGCACCGGGTGACCAAGATGTGGGTCTCCCCCACCCTCATCCGCACCCTGATGAAGTACGGGGAGGAGCCACCCTCCAAGTACGACCTGAGCAGCATCAAGTTCGTGGCCTCGGCAGGGGAGCCCCTGAACCCCCCCGCCTGGGACTGGCTGCAGAACAAGGTCCTGAAGGGAAGGGCTCCCGTGGTGGACCACATGTGGCAGACCGAAACGGGAGGACCCATCGTGGGGAACCCCTACGGCATCTCCCTCCTCCCCATCAAACCCGGGTCGGCCGCCCTGCCCCTCCCCGGGGTGGAGGGGGAGGTGGTGGACGAGAAGGGAAACCCCGTACCCCCCGGGGTGGAGGGGATCTTCGTGGTCAAAAAGCCCTTCCCGGGGCTGATTCAGACCCTCTGGAGGGCGGAGGGGAGGTACGTGGAGGAGTACTGGAACAGGATACCCCCCTACTACTACACCGGGGACGCGGCCAAGAAGGACGAGGACGGGTACCTCTGGTTCATCGCCAGGACGGACGAGGTGATAAAGATCTCCGGTCACCGGATAGGGGCCATAGAGGTGGAGAGCGCCCTCCTCTCCCACCCAGCCGTGGCGGAGGCCGCGGTGGTGGGAATGCCGGATCCCGTGAGGAAGGAGGTGGCTTGCGCCTTCGTGGTGCTGAAGGGTGGTTTCTCTCCCTCCGAGGAGCTCAGGGAGGAGATAAGGGAGAAGGTGAGGAGCCTGCTGGGACCCCTGGTGGTCTTCGGGGGCTTTTTCTTCGTGAACAGGCTTCCCAAGACCCGCAGCGGCAAGATCATGAGGAGGCTCCTGAGGGCCCTGCTCTCGGATCAGCCGCTGGGGGATTACTCCACCATAGAGGACCCGGCGGTGGTGGAGGAGATCAAGGAGCTCCTGAAACGTGGCTGATCCATGGGTCCCCCTGAACCGGTGGGAAGCCTGCCCAGGCTCCTCCTGGCCCACAGGGAAGATCCGGCCGCCCGCAACATCTGCCGCCACCTCCTCAGGCTCTACCCCTTCCGTCCCTGGGGAGGGGCCTACCGGCTGGGGGAACTGTTACTCCTGCCGGTGGAGGAGAATCCGCTGAACCTCACCTCCCTTCCCCTTCCGGCCAGCGAGGTCCTGGTCCTCTCTCGGCACGCCAGCACCTCCGGCCTGCCCACCCTCTCGGTGCACGTGCCAGGGAAACCCGAGGAGGGAAGGCTGGCCCTGGCCAAACCGGAAACGGTGGGCACCCTGCTGCGGGCGCTGCAGCTGGCGAAGGAGGAGGGAGATCTCCCCCACAGGGTTTGCCTGGAGGCCACCCACCACGGACCCGTCGACCTGCCGGTTCCCGTCACCTTCGTGGAAATAGGGAGCGATGAGGGGGAGTGGAGCAGGGAGGAGGCGGGGGAAGCGGTGGCCAAGGCCGTCCTCAGCCCGATGGAGAGGGGCAGGAGGGCCGTGGGGGTGGGGGGACCGCACTACGCCCCCAGGCACACGGAGGCGATGCTGAGAACCCGCTGCTGGGTGGGCCACCTGCTTCCCAAATACGTGAAGCTCACGGGGGAGCTCATAGAGGAGGCCGTCCGAAAAACGCAGGGGGGTGCGGAGCTCATCCTCTCCGACGAGGAGGGGCTGAACTCCTCCCAGAGGAGAACCGTGGAAGAGACCTCCTCCAGGCTGGGGATATCCAAGCTCACCATCAAGCAGGCTCTTGCTCAAAAGCTTTAAAACCAAAAAAGACCCCTCTTCACTGATGAGATGATGACCTCATCTCCGGTTAGCTCCACCAAGCCTGGAATCTCCGACGTGGGAAGGGAAAAGAAACCCGGTGGGAAGGGATACACCGACCAGGAACTGAAGGAGATTCAGGAAAAGGCCACGGTGAAAATTCTGGTGGTGGGGTGCGGTGGGAGCGGCGGAAACACGCTCTCCAGGATGATGGAGGTGGGCATCTACGGGGCGGAGACCATAGCCGTGAACACGGATGCCCAGGATCTCCTCTACACCCTGGCGGACAGGAAGCTCCTGATAGGAAAGCAGACCACCGGGGGCCTGGGTGCGGGTGCCGATCCGGCCAAGGGAGAGCAGGCCGCCCGGGAGGACGAGGACCTGATAAAGGACCACCTCTACGGGGCGGACATGGTCTTCATCACCTGCGGGCTGGGGGGTGGGACGGGGACGGGGGCGGCGCCGGTGGTGGCCGAGATCTCCAAGAAGCTCAACGCCCTAACCGTGGCGGTGGTCACCCTGCCCTTCAGGGTGGAGGGGAACAGGAGGATGCGCAACGCCAGGGAGGGGCTGGAGAGGCTGAAGCAGAACGTGGACGCGGTGATCGTGATCCCCAACGACAAGCTGCTGGAGCTGGCGCCCAACCTGCCCATGGGGGCGGCCTTCAAGGTGGCAGACCAGATCATCATGAACGCCGTGAAGGGGATAACGGAGACCATCACGAAGCCCGGCCTCATCAACCTGGACTTCGCGGACCTGAAGACGGTGCTGAAGGACAGCGGGACCGCCCTCATAGGGATAGGGGAGTCCGACACGGAGAACAGGGCCGAGGAGGCCGTGGAGGAGGCCATCCACAGCCCCCTGCTGGAGGCCGACATCTCCGGGGCCAAGCGGGCCCTGATCAACGTGGTGGGTGGACCCAGCCTCACGCTGGCGGAGGCGGGGAAGGTCTTCGGGAAGGTCTCCGAGGTGCTGGATCCCGACGCCTACGTGATATGCGGGGCCCAGATCTCGGAGGAGATGAAGAACAACCTCAGGGTCCTCCTGGTGGTCACGGGGGTCTACTCCCCCCACTCGGCGGCCAAGCCCTCCCTGCCCAAGCTTAAGCCGGAGGAAATAGACCTGGGGCTGAAGACCATATGACCCTCAAACTGGGCGAGATCAAGCGTGTTCTCATGGTGGCCAGGAGGCCCACGCAGGAGGAGTTCACGGAGGCCTCCAAGGTGACCGGTCTGGGGATCCTGGTCATCGGGGTGGTGGGATTCCTCCTGATGTCGCTGGGCTACCTCATCCTGGGGGGTGCCTGAACTTGGAGGAGAAGGAGGAGGTTCAGCGGTCTTCCATCTACGCCATAAGGGTCACGGTGGGGCAGGAGAAGAGCACCGCGGATGTGCTCATGGCCCACGCCAAAAAGCAGAACCTCCCCATCCTGGCCGTGATGGCCCCCGCCAATCTCTCGGGGTACCTCTTCGTGGAGTCCTACGGGAGGGAGGCGGTGGAGAAGGCCAGGGCTGGGGTCAAGCACGCGAGGGGCATGGTCTCCGGGGAGCTGTCCCTCTCGGATCTGGAGCAGTATCTGGCCCCCAAGCCCTCCGTGGTCAAGATGGAGGTGGGGGACCTGGTGGAGATCTCCTCCGGGCCCTTCAAGGGGGAGAGGGCCCGCATAGTGCAGGTGGACAAGGAGAAGGAGGAGGTGACGGTGGAGTTCTTCGAGGCCACCGTTCCCATCCCCGTGACCGTCAAATCCGAGGCCGTGAAGGTCATACAGAAGAAGGGGGCGGAGGAGAAGCAGCCCTAGAGGGGAAGCCTTTTTAGCCGGTGAAAGGGTGGTGTTTCGATGAAAGCCAGGATAAAGCTGCTGGTGGAGGGAGGAAAGGCCAACCCAGGCCCCCCCCTGGGTCCGGCCCTGGGCCCCCTGGGAGTCAACGTGGCCCAGGTGGTGCAGAAGATCAACCAAGAGACCGCCAAGTTCAGCGGGATGAAGGTTCCGGTGATCCTCACGGTGGACAGGAAGACCAAGGAGTTCCAGATCGAGGTGGGCTCCCCCCCCGTCTCCGTTCTGGTGAAGAAGGAGCTGGGGCTGGAGAAGGGGGCGAAAACGCCTGGCAAGGAAACGGTGGGCAACCTGTCCCTCTCCCAGGTCATCCAGATAGCCAAGCAGAAGGGGGGGAGGGACCTGAGGGCGAAGGTGAAGGAGGTGCTGGGGACCTGCAAGAGCATGGGGGTGACGGTGGAGGGGAAGGATCCCGTGGAGGTGCAGAGGGAGATCGAGGAAGGAAGGCATGAGGAGGAACTGAAGTGATCTCCAAGGAAGCCCTGAAGGAGGCCGTCAGGCGGGCGGTGGAAGCGGGGAGGGGGAGGAAGTTCAAGCAGGGGATAGAGCTGCAGATCACCCTGGAGAACCTGGACCTGAAGAAGACGGAGGAGAGGATCTCTTTCGAGGCCCTCCTTCCCCACGGGAACGGGAGGGAGAGGAAGGTGGCCTTCTTCGCCGAAGGGGAGATGGCCGTGAGGGCCAAGGAGGCGGGGGCCGACCTGGTGCTCTCCAGGGAGGAGCTGGAGGCGCTGGGGAAGGACCCCAAGAGGGCCAAGAAGCTGGCCGAGGAGTACGACCTCTTCCTAGCCCAGCCCGACCTCATGCCCCTGGCCGGAAGGCTGCTGGGGCGCATCCTGGGCCCCAGGGACAAGATACCCAAGCCCGTCCCCCCCAACGCCAACCTCTCCCAGGTGCTGGAGAGGTACAGGAAGCTCCTCTTCCTCAGGACCAAGGACCAGCCCGCCATCAGGGCGAGGATAGGAAGCGAGGACATGCCCGAGGACAAGGTGGCGGAGAACGCTCTGAGCGTGCTGGAGGCCCTGGAGCTGGCCCTCCAGAAGGGCAAGGGGCGCCTCAAGGCCATCTACCTGAAAACCACCATGGGCAAGCCGGTGAAGGTGGAGGTGAAGGGGTGAAGAGGACCTCCTATCCCGCCTGGAAGAGCGAGGTGCTCGAGGAGCTCAGGGGCAAGCTCCTCTCCTCCAAGGTGGTGGGCGTCCTGGACTTCGAGGGCTTTCCCTCCGATCTCTTTCACTCCATCAGGGAAAAGCTCAGGGGGGAAGCGGAAATCCTGGTGGCCAGGAACACCCTCATAAGGCTGGCCCTCTCCGAGGCCTCCAAGGAGAGGAAGGGCCTGGAGGGGCTCTCCCAGTACGTGAAGGGGCAGAGCGCCCTCATCTTCACCGACCTCCCCCCCGTGAAGCTCAACCGCCTCCTGAAGGGGTGGGGCAAGAAGGCCCCGGCCAGGCCCGGGAGGATCTCCTCCACCGACGTGATCCTCAAGGCCGGAGAGACGGACTTCCCCCCCGGGCCCATGGTAAGCGAGATGCAGAGGGCGGGGATAAAGGCCAGGGTGCAGGCGGGGAAGGTGGTGATCTCCGAGGACTTCACGGTGATCAGGAAGGGGGAGGTGATAACGAAGGAGAAGGCCGATCTGCTCTCGAAGCTGGGGGTGGAGCCCGTGGACCTCCTCCTGAGGCTCAGGGCGGCCTGGGGGGAGGGCCTGATCTTCTCCGGGGACCTGCTGGAGCTGGACGAGGAAAGGCTCTCGGAGGATCTCCGCAGGGCCCACCAGGAGGCCCTGACCCTCGCCCTGGCCCTGGAATATCCCACCCCCCTCACCATCCCCGAGCTGCTCCTCAGGGCGCGGTCCGAGGCCCTCAGCCTGGCCAGGGCCGTGGCCCCCGGCTTCCCCACCAAGGAGACCCTCCCCGAGCTCCTGGCCAGGGCCCATCTCCAGGCCCTCCAGCTGTCCTCCAGGCTGGAAGGGAAAGCTTCATAAAGGGGGAAGAGTAGAGGGATGAACTCAATCGGGAGGTAGGAGAGATGGAGTACGTGCATGCCGTGATGCTGCTGCACGCCGCGGGAAAGAAGCCCGATGGGGAAAGCCTGAAGAACATCCTAAAGGCGGCGGGGGTGGAGGCGGACGAGGCCAGGATCAAAACCCTCCTCTCCGCTCTGGAGGGCGTGAACATAGAGGAGGTCCTGAAGGGGGCCTCCGCCGTGGCCGTTTCCCCTGCCCCGCAGGCAGCTGCCGCTCCTCCGAAGGCTGAGGAGAAGAAGGAAGAGAAGAAGGAAGAGGAGGAGAAGAAGGAAGAAGAGGCCATGGCCGGACTGGCCGCCCTCTTCGGCTGAGCCCCATCCCCGGGGGAGGGGAGGGGGCATGAAAGGGCAAGCCGTCAAGGACCTCAGGGTTTCCTCAGGGATGGGGATAAAGGAGCTGATGGAGCAGATGAGGCACTGCGGGGGCTTCAACGCCAGGCTCCTAGCCAGGGGATGGGAAATCCTGAGGGAGATGGTCTCGGACAAGGAATGCCTCAGGATGTTTTCCTTCCCCGCCTGCCTGATGGCCACCGGGACCAGGGGGGTGATAAGGGACTTCGTCAAGGAGGGGTTCTTCGATCTGGTCCTCACCACGTGCGGGACGCTGGATCACGACCTGGCCAGGAGCTACGCGAAATACTACCACGGAAGCTTCCACGCTGACGACGGGGAGCTCAGGAGGAGGGGAATAAACAGGCTCGGAAACGTCTTCGTACCCCACTCCTCCTACGGCCTCCTCATCGAGAAGAAGATGCAGAGGTTCCTGGAGGAGATCTACCGCTCCGGGAAGAGGGAGCTCTCCACCTACGAGCTCTGCTGGGAGCTGGGAAGGTGGATCGGCAAGGAGGACTCCTTCCTCTACTGGTGCTACAGGAGGAGGGTTCCCGTCATCGTTCCAGGGATAACGGATGGGGCCGTGGGCTACCAGCTCTGGTCCTTCTGCCAGGACCACCGCCTCAGGATCGACCCCATGAAGGACGAGAGCCTCCTGAGCGAGAAGATCTGGTCCGCCCGAAGGACGGGGGCCCTGGTGGTGGGAGGGGGGATAAGCAAGCACCATCTCCTCTGGTGGGCCCAGTTCGGGGGAGGGCTGCACTACGCCGTCTACCTCACCACCGCCCAGGAGTACGACGGGAGCCTCTCAGGGGCCAGAACCCACGAGGCCATCTCCTGGGGGAAGATCGGGAGGGGGGCCAAGCACGTCACGGTGGAGGGGGATGCCACCCTCTGCCTACCCCTCCTCCTGGGGGCCCTGAAGGGAAGGTAGTTTTAACTCCAGGAAGGGAGGATTCTGGGATGCGGACCGCGGGGAAGGCGGGGAACCTCTACCGGGTGAAACTCTTCAGGGAGAGGGGCTTCGAGAGGAGGAGGTGCGGGAGGTGCGGGAGGTGGTTCTGGACCCTCAACCCCGAGAGGAAGACCTGCGGGGACACGCCCTGCGACGAGTACTCCTTCATAGGAAGGCCCTTCACCAGGAGGAGGCTCTCCCTCCAGGAGGCGGAGAGGAGCTTCCTCAGGTTCTTCGAGAAGAGGGGCCACCGGGTCATAAGGAGGTATCCGGTGGTGGCCAGGTGGAGGGAGGACATCCTGCTCACCATAGCCTCCATAGCCGACTTCCAGCCCTGGGTGACCAGCGGGCTGGTCCCTCCCCCCGCCAACCCCCTGGTGGTGAGCCAGCCCAGCATCCGCCTCAACGACATAGACAACGTGGGGAGGTCGGGGAGGCACCTCACCCTCTTCCACATGGGGGGGCACCACGCCTTCAACTCCAGGGGGAAAAGGATCTACTGGAACGACGAGACGGTGGAGCTCTGCCACACCTTCTTCACGAGGGAGCTGGGGATAGGGGAGGAGGAGCTGAACTACGTGGAGGACTTCTGGGAGGGCGGGGGGAACGCGGGAGAAGATTTCGAGGTGAACGTGGGGGGGCTGGAGCTGGCCACCCTGGTCTTCATGAGGTACGAGGTCAGGGGAAAGGAGTACCGGAGGCTCCCCCTCCAGATCGTGGACACCGGTTACGGGCTGGAGAGGATCTCCTGGATCTCCCAGGGGAGCACCTCCGTGTACGAGGCCATCTTCGGTCCCCTCTTGAGGAAGCTGGAGGAGAGGGCGAACCTGGAGAGGCCGCCGGAGGAGGTGCTGGAGCTGCACTCCAAGATAGCCGGCCTCATCGATGTGGAGAGCGGCAGGGACCTGGCGCTGCTGAGGGAGAAGGTGGCGGAGCGCTCCGGGCTGGACAGGGAGCGGCTCGACCGCTGGATGACCCCCCTGGAGGCCCTCTACGCCCTGGTCGACCACCTGAGGTGCCTGGCCTTCATGCTGGCGGACGGCATCACCCCCAGCAACGTCCGGGAGGGCTACCTGGCCAGGCTGGTGATAAGAAGGGCCCTCAGGCTACGGAGGGAGGCAGGGCTGGAGCTGCCCCTACCCGAGCTCATGAGCCTGGAGCTGGAGTTCCTCTCCCACCCGGAGCTCGAGGAAAAGAGGGAATACATCCTGAGGGTCCTGGAGCTGGAGGAGAGGAGGTACGCCGAGGCCCTGGAGAGGGGGAGGAGGCTGGTGGAGAGGACCCTCTCCTCCCTCCCCCCGGGGAGCAGCCTTCCGCTGGAGAAGCTCTTCGAGTTCTACGACAGCCACGGCCTTCCCCCCGAGCTCGTGAGGGAGGTGGGAAGGGAGAGGGGGGTGGAGGTGGAGGTTCCCGAGGACTTCTACATCCGGGTGGCCGAGAGGCACTCCTCCCCGGCGAGGGAGGAGGCGGGGGGAGGGGGGGAGGAGAGGCTCCCCCGCACCAGGCTCCTCTTCTACGAGGATCCCTACCGGAGGGAGATGGAGGCCAGGGTGGTCTTCAGCCGGGAGAAGGAGGTGGTGCTGGACCGAACCGTCTTCTACCCCGAGGGAGGGGGCCAGGAGGGGGACTCGGGCATCCTGGAGGGAGATGGGAAGAGGGCGGAGGTGGTCAGGGTGGAGAAGAGGGGCGAGGCCGTGGTTCACCACCTGAGCTCCAACCCCTTCAAGGTGGGGGACCGGGTGAGGGGGAGGATAGACTGGGAGAGGAGGAGCTCCCTCATGCGCCACCACTCCGCCACCCACGTGCTGCTGGAGGCCGCCAAGAGGGTGCTGGGGGACCACGTCTGGCAGCACGGGGCCCAGAAGCGACCCGAGTGGTCCAGGCTGGACATAACCCACTTCAAGAGGCTGGAGCCCGAGGAGGTGGCGGAGATAGAGAGGAGGGCCAACGAGGTGATCCTCAGCAACCTCCCCATCCGCACCCGCTTCATGGACAGGAACGAGGCGGAGAGGAGGTACGGCTTCGTGCTCTACCAGGGAGGGGTGGTGCCTGGGAAGAGGCTCAGGGTGGTGGAGGTGGAGGGCTGGAACACCCAGGCCTGCGCCGGGACCCACTGCAGGAGCACGGGGGAGATAGGGATGCTGAAGATCCTCCGCACGGAGCGCATCCAGGACGGGGTGGAGAGGCTGGAGTTCGTGGCGGGAAAGGCGGCGGTGGAGGAGGCCCGGAGGAGGGAGGAGGAGAGGGAGCGGCTGGCCTCCCTGCTGGGGATCCCAAAGGAGGGACTGGAGCAGGCCGTGAGGAAGCTGGTGGAGGAGAGGAAGCTCCTGCAGAAGGAGGTGGAGGCCCTGAGGAAGAGGCTGGCCAGCCTGGCCTCACCGGCGCTGAGGGAGAGGGGCATCAGGGTGGGGAACTTCGTGGTGATAAAGGAGGAGATGGAGGGGATGGGGACGGAGGAGATGATAAAGCTGGCCGAGGAGATGGCCAGGGACCCCCTCACGGTGGTGATCCTGGGGAGTCCCGGAAAGGTGGCCAGCCTGGTGCTGGCGGCGGGGGAGAGGGCGGTGGAAAGGGGGGTGGACTGCGGGGCCCTGGCCTCCCTGGCGGCCAGGGCCGTGGGGGGAGGGGGAGGGGGGAGGAAGAACTTCGGGCAGGGGGGAGGGCCCAGGGGAGAGGGTCTTAAGGAGGCCATGGAGAAGGCCTTCGAGGAGGTCAAAAGGGTCCTGGAGGGATGAGATGGATTTCAGGGAGCGGGAGAGGAGGTGGCAGGAGGAGTGGGAGAGGGCCGGGATCTTCCAGGCCGAGCCCGACGGGAGGCCCAAGTTCTACCTGACCGTGGCCTACCCCTACGTCTCCGGCCCCATGCACATAGGGCACGCCCGAACCTACACCATACCCGACGTGGTGGCAAGGTACAAGCGCATGAGGGGATACAACGTGCTCTTCCCCATGGCCTTCCACTTCACCGGCACCCCCATCGTGGGGGCCTCCAAGAGGGTGGCGAGGAGGGAGCCCGCCTACGTGGAGCTGCTGACCAAGCGATACGGCGTCCCCCCCGAGCTCCTGCCGAGGATGGAGGATCCCAAGTACTTCGGAACCTACTTCGCCGAGATCAGCGACCTCAGCTACAAGAAGGGGATGAGGTGGCTGGGCCTCTCCATAGACTGGAGGAGGGACTTCACCACCGTGGACCCCCCCTACAGCAGGTTCGTCACCTGGCAGTACCGCAAGATCCTGGAGGCCGGCCTGATCGTGAAGGGCAGGCACCCGGTGAGGTGGTGCCCCAGGGACGGCAACCCGGTTACGGACCACGACCTGCTGGAGGGGGAGGATGCGGAGGTGCTGGAGTTCACCCTCCTGAAGTACAGGCAGGGGGAGAGGGTCTTCCCCGCCGCCACCCTGAGGCCGGAGACCCTCTTCGGGGTCACCAACCTCTGGCTGAACCCTCGGGTGAACTACGTGGAGGTGGAGGTGGAGGGGGAGAGGTGGGTGGTGAGCGAGCAGGCCGTTCCCAAGCTGGCGGAGCAGGGGTACCGGGTGGGGGAGCCCAGGCCCTTCAGGGTGGAGTTCGGCTCGGAGGTGGAGGTTCCCCTCACCCGCAAGAGGGTTCCCATCCTGCCCGCCGACTTCGTGGATCCCGACAACGCCACGGGGGTGGTGGGATCGGTGCCCGCCCACGCCCCCTACGACCACGTGGCCCTGGAGGAGCTCAAGAGGCAACCCGAGAGGCTCAGGGAGCTGGGGGTGGACCCGGAGGGCCTGAGGCCCCTCTCCCTGATCGAGGTGGAGGGGTACGGGGAGTTCCCGGCGGTGGAGGAGGTGGAGAGGATGGGGATAAGGGGGCAGCTGGACCCCAGGCTGGAGGAGGCCACCTCCAGGGTGTACAGGGCGGAGTTCGCCAAGGGGAGGATGAGGGACTGGATACCCGTCTACGGGGGGAAGGCCGTCTCGGAGGCCAAGAACTTGGTGAAGCAGGACCTCCTCTCGGAGGGGGAGGTGGCCCTCATGTACGAGTTCTCCCTCAAGCCCGTGAGGTGCAGGTGCGGCTCCCCCGTGGTGATAAAGGTGGTGGAGGACCAGTGGTTCCTCAACTACGCCGACCCCGGCTGGAAGGAGAAGGCCAGGGAGGTCCTGGCCAGGATGGAGCTCATACCCCCCGAGAGCAGGGCGCAGTACGAGCACACCATAGAGTGGCTGAGGGAGTGGCCCTGCACCAGGAAGGTAGGGATGGGGACCAGGGCCCCCTGGGACCCCAACTGGATCATAGAGTCCCTCAGCGACTCCACCGTGTACATGGCCTACTACACCATCTCCCATCTCCTCAAGCAGCTGGACCCCGAGAAGCTGAGGGACGAGGTCTTCGACTTCGTCTTCTACGGGAGGGGGGACCCGGAGGCCCTCTCCCGCTCCTCCGGGATTCCCGTCCAGATGCTGAGGCGGATGAGGGAGGAGTTCGAGTACTGGTACCCCCTGGACTACCGGATGTCGGCCAGCGAGCTCATCCCCAACCACCTCACCTTCTTCATCTTCCACCACGCCCTCCTCTTCCCCCACCGCCTCCCCAGAGGCATCGTCTGCTTCGGGATAGCGGTGCTGGAGGGGCAGAAGATGTCCTCCTCCAAGGGCAACCTGGTGGAGGTGAACAGGGCCGTGCAGGAGTACGGGGCCGATGCGGTCAGGCTGTACCTCCTCTCCTCCTCCGAGCCCTGGCAGGACTTCAACTGGAGGAGGACCGAGGCGGAGAGCATGGCCAGGGCCCTGGAGAGGTTCTTCTCCCTCTGCGAGGAGATCCTCTCCCTACCACCCTCCTCCCTCCCCCCGGGGCTTCCCGAGAGGTGGCTCCTGAGCAGGCTGCAGGGGAGGGTGGAGGAGACCACCAGGGCCATGGAGAGGTTCGAGATCAGGAGGGCCCTGCAGTCCTCCTTCTTCCTCCTCCAGCAGGACGTGAGGAGGTACCTCTCCTGGAGGGGGAAGGAGGTGAGGGGGGAGGTGCTCAGGAAGGTGCTCCACGTGTGGATCCGCCTGCTCTCCCCCTTCATCCCCCACCTGTGCGAGGAGATCTGGAGGAGGATGGGGGAGAAGGGCTTCGTCTCCCTGGCCCCCTGGCCGGAGGTGGAGGAGGGGCTTAGGGACCCGGAGGCCGAGCTGGCGGAGGAGTTCCTGTCCTCCGTGGTGGAGGATGTGAGCAAGATCCTGAAGGTGATCAAGGTGAAGCCCAGGGTGATCCACCTGTACACCTCCTCGGCCTGGAAGAGGGAGGCCCACCGGGAGATCCTCAGGAAGCTCTCCCAGGGTAGGACGGACAGGGGGGAGATCCTGAGGCACCTGGAGGGGACGCTGGGGAGGCCCAAGGCGGAGCTGGCCCCCTTCCTGGAGAGGTGCCTGAAGGAGGCCAGGAACCTCTCCGCGGAAAGGATGGCCCTGCTGGCGGAGAGGGGGATGGACGAGAAGGAGATCCTCAGGTCCTCCCAGCTGGACCGGATGCTGGGGGTGGAGGTGAGGATTCACGGGGAGGACGATCCGGATCTCTACGATCCCCAGGGAAGGAGCAGGATGGCCCTCCCCCTGAGACCCGCCCTCTACGTGGAGTGAGGTCAGCGGGGAGCTCCGGGACCGCCGGAGCGGTTCTAGGCCGACTCCAGGGCCTCCCTTATCCCCCCCATCACCAGATCCACCGCTATCGTCACCAGCAGGAGCCCCATCACCCTGGAGAGGATCTCTATTCCCTCCTTCCCCAGCACCCGGTGGAAGAAGGAGGAGAGCCTGAGCACGACCCAGCTGGAGACCAGCAGGGGGAAGGAGGCCAGGAGGGTGGGGAGGTAGCCGTAGGTCTTGACGAAGATCATGGTGGAGACGATGACCCCGGGGCCGGTGAGCATGGGGGTGCCTATGAGGGCCAGGGCGGAGGAGCCCTGGCTGGGACCCCTCAGCAGGCTCTTCCCCAGCACCAGCTCCATCCCCAGCAGCCCCAGCACCAGCCCTCCCCCTATCCGGAGGGAGGTGAACTCTATCCTCAGGAGGCGGAAGAGGGGCTCCCCCAGGAAGAGGAAGAAGAAGAGGACCAAGGCCGCCACGCCCACCGCATAGCCCGCCGCCCTGGAGACCTCCTCGCTCCTCTTCCCCTCCGTGACCAGGAGGAAGATGGGAATGCTGCCGAAGGGGTCCATGATCACGAAGAGGGCTATGAAGATCTTGCCTGCCTCCCCGATCATCCTTTACCTTGGGCTTGGCCTCTTTTATTTTGAACGGGAACGAGCTCAATTCCCCTTGGAAACTCAGGGTTCGGGGCACGGTATATAGCCCGGCCCCCTTGTTTTAGCACATGCGAGCGGGAAACCCACACCCTTTAGGGGTGGGATGAAAGCGAGCTTTAAAAAAGGCACATTGAAGAACAGAAAGGTGTGTAGAGATGCTAGCCTACAGGTTCAGGCTTTACCCCTCGAGGGAACAGGAAAAAACGCTCCTCGAGATGCTTGAGGCGTGCAGGTTTGTTTACAACCAGACGCTCGAGTGGCTCAATAAGGGCGAATCCAACCTGTTCGAGCTGAAGCGGAGGCTCCCCAAGCTCAAGGAGGAGAACCCCTGGCTGAGGAAGGCCTACTCACAGTCCCTCCAGAACGAGGTCCTCAGGGTCTTGAACCTGCGGGTTCTCTCGGCTTTGAAGCGGAACGGAAGGAGGGTTGGAAGGCTTCGCTTCAAGGGAAAGGGTTGGTTCAAATCTTTCGCTTACCCTCAGTTCGGCTTCAGGCTGGAGAGAGGGAAGCTGTTCCTCTCGAAGGTCGGAGCGGTTCCCATCAAGCTCCATAGAGAGATTAAGGGAAAGGTGAAAGGCGTCATCATCAAGCGGGAGCGTTCGGGGAAGTGGTTCGCCATCTTCCAAGTGGAGGACGAGCCCAAACCTCTGCCGAAAACTGGAAAGACGGTGGGGATAGATGTCGGGGTCAGGCACTTCCTGACGGACAGTGAAGGCAGGCAGGTCGAGAACCCGAGGTTCTACGAGAGGACGCTTGAACGGATGAGGAGGAGGCAGAGAGAGTTTTGCAGGAGGAAGAAGGGCTCGAAGAACAGGGAGAAGGCCAGAGTGAGGCTAGCTAAAGCATACGAGAAGCTTGTGAGCCAGAGGAACGACTTCCTCCACAAGCTCTCCCGCTTCTACGTGGAAAACTACGACCTGATAGCCGTGGAGCGCCTGAACATCTCGGGGATGGCCAGGAACCGCCGTCTGGGCGGAAAGATCCTAGATGCCTCTTGGGGGAAGTTCCTCCAAATGTTCTCCTACAAGGCTGAGAGGGCTGGTAGGAGGGTGGTGGAGGTGGACCCCAGGGGCACCTCACAAAACCTTCCGGAGGGGTTCGACAGGGACTATGTCGCGGCCTGTTGCATCCTCTCCCTAGGGCTGGGGCGGCCCGAAGTCACGCCTGTGGAGATGGGGCCCCTACTCTGCGTCCCGGCTTCCGCCGTGGTCGCGGGGCAAGCCCCGTCGCTGAATCAGGAAGCCCACACCTTTAGGGTGGGTAGCTCACTGTATGTCTGAGCTTCCCCGGAAGGAGGGGGGCCTCACCCAGGTGGCGGTGGCCCAGCTCTTCGCCTCCCTCTCCGGCTTCCTCTTCTGGATCCTGCTGGCCCTCCTCCTCCATCCCTTCGCCTACGGGGAGGTGGCCTGGAAGGTCTCCCTCGCCATGCTCCTCTCCGGCCTCTCCCTGCTGGGGGTGGGGAAGACCGCCCTGGCCCACTACGCCAGGAGGGGGGAGCCCCTCCTGCGCGGCTGCCTGCTGCTGGGTCTCCTCTCGAGCCTGGTGGCCGGTGCCCTGGTCTCCCTCCTCGTGGATCCCTGGACCGGCCTCCTGCTCCTCTCCCTCTCCGCCTTCTCCCTCAGCTTCCACTTCGAGCTGGCCAGGCGCTCCTACGGGCGCTACCTCCTCCTCTGGGTGGGGGCCAGAACCCTCACCCTCCTCCTCCCCTTCCTCCTCTACCTCTGGCTGGGGGAGGTCAGGGGGCTCCTGCTCGGCCTCTCCCTCTCCTACCTCCTCTTCGGGCTCCCCCTGCTGGGGACCCCCGGGGGCAAAATCTCCCTCCCCCCCCTCCCCTTCACCCTCCAGGTCTGGCTGGCCGACGCGGGGGCGGCCTCCCTGAGCCTGCTGGACAAGGTCCTGATAGGGAGCGCCTTCGGAAGCGAGAGGCTGGCCATGTACCAGTTCGGAAACAGGTTCTTCCTCCTCCTGGCCGTCCTCCCCCAGCTCCTCCCCTTCTACCTCCTCCCCGAGAGGGCGGCGGGCCGGGCGACGGGGAAGGTGGAGAGGGGGGCCCTCCTCCTCTCCCTCCTCCTCCTTCCCCCGGTCTTCCTCCTCTCCCTCCCCCTCCGCTCCCTCTTTCCCGAGTTCGGGGAGGGGGTGAAGGCCCTGCTGGTGATGAGCCTGGCCCTGCCCTTCTCCACCCTGGCCCAGATCGAGCTCTCCCGGCTCTACGCCAGGGGGGAGTCCTCCCCCGTCCTCCTCTCCTACCTCTCCTCCCTGGCGCTGGGAGTCGCCGGGATCCTCCTGCTGGGGAGGGAGTTCGGGGTGGTGGGCATGTCCTCGGGCTTCCTCCTCTCCCAGCTGATCCTGGCCCTCTCCCTCTTCTCCCTCCCCAGGCTGGGGGGCGAGGACCGGAGGCTGGCGGCCTCCGCCCTCACCCTCGGCGCCCTCACCGCCCTCCTCCTGGGCTCCCTCTCCGCACCGGCCCTGACCCTCCACGTGAAGGGGAAGCTGGTGGTGGGGGAGGGAGCGGCCATGGACACGCTGGTGGAGATAAGGGTGCTGGACGAGAACACCGCCAGGGCCAAGGAGGCGGTGAGGGCGGCCTACACGGAGATAAGGGGGGTGGAGGACCTGATGTCCGCCGAAAAGGAGGGAACCGAGATCTACCTCCTGAACCACAGCGGGACGGGCTGGGTGAAGCTCTCGGAGGAGACCCTCTCGGTCCTCCGCTCCTCCCTGGAGTACTCCAGGCTCTCGGGAGGGGCCTTCGACATCACGGTGAAGCCCCTGGTGGACCTGTGGATGAGGGAGGTCAGGAGGACGGGAAGGCTCCCCTCCCCGGAGAGGCTCTCGGAGGTGAGGGGGAGGGTGGGGTGGGAGAAGCTGGAGGTGGAGAACGGGAGGGCCAGGTTCCTGCAGGAGGGGATGGAGGTGACCCTGGGGGCCATAGCCAAGGGCTACGCCGTGGACAGGGCCTGCCGGGTGCTGCAGGAGAGGGGGGTGGAGGCCGGCCTGGTGAACGTGGGGGGGGAGATAAGGGGCTTCGGGAAGGTGTGGAGGATAGGGGTGCAGCACCCCAGGAAGGAGGAGGTGATGCTGGAGCTGGAGCTGGAGAACTTCTCCATCGCCACCTCGGGTGACTACCGGAGGTTCTTCCTGCTGGGCTCCACCAGGATCCACCACATCCTGGACCCGCACACCGGAGAGCCCGCGGGGGAATGCATGAGCGTCACGGTGATAGCGGAGAACTGCCTGGACGCCGACGCCCTGGCCACCGCCCTCTTCGTCCTGGGGCCGGAGAGGGGGAAGGAGCTGGCGGACAACCTCTGCTCCTCGGGGAGGGAGGTGAAGGCCATGCTGGTGGGCTCGGACGGGAGGATCCTCTACTCCGACTCCTGGGATCTGCCCAGGATAGAGGAGCTACCCTGAGGGGACGGGGGGAACGGGGGCGGGTGGGGCCACGCCGAGCTTCAGCACCTTGCGCGGGCACTTCTCCACGCAGGTTCCGCAGGCGGTGCAGAGGGAGGCGTCTATCACGGGGAGGGGATCGAGCTTGATGGCCTGAACCGGGCAGGCCTTCTCGCAGATCCTGCACTTGATGCACCCGCTGGCGCAGGAGGCGGTCACCTCCTTCCCGGGGGCGGGGGAGTTGCAGAGGAGGAGGACCTTGGTACCCGCCGGCTGGAGCCTTATCACCCCCCTGGGGCAGGCCTGCTCGCACAGCCCGCAGCCCGTGCACCTCTCCTCCTCCACCACCGGGAGTCCCCCCTCCAGCCTGAGGGCCCCGAAGGGGCAGGCCCTGACGCAGTCCCCCATCCCCAGGCACCCGTAGGGGCAGGCCAGGGGCCCCCCGGCCAGGTCGGAGAGGGCGGAGCAGGTCCTCTCCCCCCTGGCCTCGAAGAGGACCTTACCCTGCCCCGTGCACCTCACCCTGGGGAACCTCTTTTCCTCCTCCCCCTTCACCTCCACCCCCAGGATCCTCCCTATCTCCCTCCTCTCCTCCGGCCCCAGCAGCCTGCACTTCCCCAGCAGGGAGGGGTCCTTCACCACCTCCTCCGCCAGCGCATCGCACCCCCCCCTTAGGCCGCAGGCCCCGCAGGAGGCCCCCGGCAACCTCTCCCTGACCTTCTCTATCCTCTCATCCACCTGGACGGCCAGCTTCCTGGCCGCCACCACCAGCATGACGGCGAAGGCCGCCCCCACCACCCCCAGCACTCCCGCCTCCTCCAGCATCTACTCCACCATCCCCCCGAAGCCCTGGAAGGCCAGGGCCAGCAGGGCGGCGGTGATGAAGGCCAGCGGTAGGCCGCGGAAGGAGGAGGGGGCCTCGCAGATCTGCAGCCTCTCCCTCATGCCCGCCATCATGAGGATGGCCAGGGTGTAGCCCAGACCCGTGGCGAAGCCGTTGACCACCGAGGCCGCGAAGGAGTACCTCTCCACGTCCACGTTGATGAGGGTCACCCCCAGGATGGCGCAGTTCACGGTGATGAGGGGGAGGTAGATCCCGAAGGCCCTGTAGAGGGGAGGGGAGAGCTTCCTGATGGTGATCTCCACCAGCTGGACGAAGGAGGCTATCACCAGGATGAAGGCCACGATCCTCATGTACTCTATGTGGAAGGGAACCAGGAGGTACTGGTAGACGAGCCAGGTGATGAGGGAGGAGCAGGTGGCCACGAAGGTCACGGCCATCCCCATCATCACCGAGGTCTTCAGCCTGGTGGAGAGGCCGAAGAAGGAACAGAGACCCAGGAACTTCGTGAGCACGATGTTGTTGATGAAGATGGCCGCCACCGCTATTCCCAGGAGGTTCTCCATCTCACACCACCCTCGCCTTCTTCATCAGGGCCAGCAGGATGCCCATCACCAGGAAGGCCCCCGGCGGCAGGATCATCCCCACCGCTGGGGAGGAGAGGATCCCGGGGATCACCTGGTGGCCGAAGACCACGATCTTCCCCGTTCCGAAGAGCTCCCTGAGGAAGGAAATGACCAGGATGGAGAGGGAGAAGCCCACGCTCATCCCCAGCGTGTCCAGGAGGGTCTCGGAGACGGGGCGCTTGGAGGCGAAGGCCTCGGCCCTCCCCAGCACGATGCAGTTCACGGTGATGAGGGGGAGGAAGATCCCCAGCTGCTCGTAGAGGGAGGGGGAGTAGCCGTGGATCAGCATCTCCACGATGGTCACGAAGCTGGCTATGATGACGATGAAGGTGGGTATCCTGACGTCCCGGGGAATGAACCTCTTCAGGAGGGAGATGAGGAGGTTGGAGAGGACGATCACGAAGGTGAAGGCCAGGGACATCCCCAGGGCGTTCTCCACCCTGGTGGTGATGGCCAGGGTGGGGCAGAGACCCAGCACCAGCCCCAGCACGGGGTTCTTCCTCAGGATCCCCTTGGTGAACTCCTGCAGCTTCATCCCGCCCACCCCCTCAGGTTCTCCAGACCGCTCCTCACCGCCCTCACCACCGCCCTGGAGCTGATGGTGGCCCCCGTCACCCCCTCTATCTCTCCCCCGTCCTTCTTAAGGGCCATCCCCTCCAGTCCCTTCCCCCTGAACTGCCCCAGGAAGTCCTCCTCCGCCACCTTGGCCCCCAGCCCCGGGGTCTCCCCGTGGGAGAGGATCCTCACCCCCGCCACGGTTCCGTCCGGGTTCATCCCCACCAGCACCCTCATCCTCCCCCCGTATCCCCTCTCCTCCACCTCCACCGCGTAGCCCACCACCACCCCGTTCTCCGAGCACACGTAGTGCCCGTTCTCCTCCGTGAACTGGGCGGAGGGGAAGATCTGGGAGAGGGTGCGGTAGAGCTCCGCCCTCTCCGCCTCCTCTATCCTCTTCTCCGTGGCGCTGTGGGTGAGGCCCAGCAGGGCCCCCCAGACCAGGCAAGTGATCACCAGCACGGCCACCGGCTTCACTTCTTCCTTTCCCACCATTTCCTCCTCACCGTCCCGTACACCCTGGGCCTGGTGTACCTGTCTATGAGGGGGGTGAAGGCGTTCATGATGAGGATGGAGTAGGTCACCCCCTCGGGCATGCCCCCGTACATCCTTATCACCACCACCAGCAAACCCGCCCCCACCCCGAAGATCACCCTACCCCTCCCCGTCAGGGGGGTGGTGACGTAGTCGGTGGCCATGAAGAAGGCCCCTAGGAAGAGACCCCCCGCCAGCATGTGGAAGAGGGGATCCTCCCCGAGAAGGAGCATCAGGAGGCCCACCGTCCCTATGTAGGAGAGGGGGGTCCTCCAGTCTATGTACCTGAGGGCGATCAGGAGGATCCCTCCCAGGAGGATGGCCAGGGCGGAGGTCTCCCCTATGCACCCCGCCACGTTCCCCAGGAAGAGGTCCCAGGTGGAGGTGTATCCCCCTCCGCTCTTCCAGGTGCCCAGGGGAGTGGCCGTGCTCACCCCCTCGAGGGGGGATACCCAGCGGGTCATGAGGGAGGGCCAGCTCAGGGTGAGGAAGGCCCTGCCCACCAGGGCGGGGTTGAAGAGGTTCTGGCCCAGCCCCCCGAAGGCGCACTTCCCCACCAGGATGGCGAAGGAGGAGCCCACCGCGGGCATCCAGAGGGGAACCGTGGGGGGAAGACAGAGGGCCAGCAGGAGGCCGGTGATCACCGCGCTCCCGTCCATGGTGAACCTCTTCCCCATGGCCCTGTACCCCAGGAACTCCGAAACCAGGGCGGAGAACACCGAGACCAGGATCACCCAGAGGGCGTGGAGGCCGAAGAGGTAGACCCCGCAGGCGGTGGCGGGCATGAGGGCCAGCACCACCGTGAACATGATCCTCCTCACCGAAACCCTGTCCTTCAGGTGGGGGCTCGGGGAAACCAGCAGCTTCGCGTTGGGTATCATTTCTTCAGCCTCCTTATCCCTTTCTTCCCCTCCCTTATCACGTGAACGATGGGGATCTTGGAGGGGCAGACGTAGGCGCAGCACCCGCACTCGTCGCAGCTCAGGAGGTTGTACTGCTGGCAGGCCTCAAAGTCCTTGGCCCTCACCAGCCTCACCAGATGGGTGGGCATGAGGCCCATGGGGCAGGCCTCCACGCACCTGCCGCACCTTATGCAGGGCCCCTCTTCCTCCTCCACCACCTGCCTCTCCCCCATCACCAGCACGCATCCCGTGGTCTTCACCACGGGAACATCCTCGTAGACGGCGAAGCCCATCATGGGACCCCCCGCCACCACCTTCTTGACCCCTCCCACCGTCCCCCCGCACTGCTGGAGGAGGTAGGAGAAGGGTGTGCCCACCCTCACCCGCAGGTTCTTGGGCTCCGCCACCTCACCCGTCACCGTCACCACCCTCTCCACCAGCGGTTCCCCCAAGAGAACGGCATCGCGAACGGCCTTGCAGGTGCCCACGTTCTGAACCACCGCCCCCACATCCAGCGGCAGGCCGCCGGCGGGCACCTCCCTCCCCAGCACGGCCCTGAGCAGGTGCCTCTCATCCCCCTGCGGGTACTTGGTGCGCAGCCTCACCACCTTCCCCACCCCCTCGCTCAGCTTCTCCATGTGCTCGATGGCGTCGGGCTTGTTGTCCTCTATGGCTATGAGCACCCTCTCCACCCCCAGGATCTTCGCCATGATCTTGGCACCCTCCAAGATCTTCTCCCCCTCCTCCAGCATCAGGCGGTGATCAGCGGTGATGTAGGGCTCGCACTCCACCCCGTTGACCACGAGGGTGTCCACCTTCTTGGGGGGGTTCAGCTTGACGTGGGTGGGGAAGCCCGCCCCCCCCATGCCCACGATGCCCGCCTCCCTGACCCTCTGCAGGAGCTCCTCCCTGGAGGCCCTCCCCGGGTCCAGCGGGGGCATCCTCTCCCACTCGTCCTTCCCGTCGGATTCTATCACCACCGAGAGGGCCTTGTCCCCCGTGGGGAGACGCTGCTGGGAGAGCTCCACCACGGTGCCCGAGAGGGAGGCGTGAACGGGGGCGGAGACGGCGGCGGGTGAGTCCCCTATCTTCTGCCCCGTCTTCACCTGGGCCCCCTTCTCCACCAACGGATTGCAGGGGGCCCCCAGGTGCTGGCGAAGGGGAACCACCACGCGGGGGGGAAGGGGGGGAACCTCTATCTTCTTGTAGCCCGTCAGCTTCAGGCCCCGCGGATGAACCCCACCTCTGAACCCCGGCATGAAAAATCGCAAAACTTGGGAGAGGTTATAAAAAGGTTTTTGTGTTCTGCTTATACTCCCTTATATTCGCCTGCCCCAGCTCAGGCCTCCCTCACCGGGAGGTGCTGCGGGGAGAGGAGATCCCCCCACTTCTTCCTGGCCTCCTCCAGCCTCCTCCTCTGGGCCTCCAGCACCTCGAAGAAGAGGGTGGGAACCCCGGGTATCTTCCGGTAGAAGGCCTCCACCCTCTCAAGCTTGGAGAGATGCTGGGGAATCCTCACCGAGAACTGGCGGAGGTACTGGCTCCTCCCGTACCTCCTCCCCAGCACCCTCCCGAAGAGGTCCCGAAGGTCCTCGTACCTGGGAAGGAGGCCGGTGGGGGCCTCCAGCGCCCCCACGTTTCCGTGGACCCTGAGCTCCATCCACTTGAGCCAGACCGCCTTGTCCTTCTTGGTGGTTAGGAACTCCCCCCTCTCGTCCCTCAGGAAGTAGTTCACCGAGAAAATTTTGGGGGGGGAGCTCAGACCCTTACCGAACTCCAGGTATCTGGCCAGATACTCCCCCAGGGGGATGGAGAGGAAGTCCAGGTTCGCCATGGGGTTGAGCTCCCTCACACCCTCCCTTCCCAGGGTCGCGGCGGTGGTCTCCGATTCCAGGGAGGCCCCCTTGGTTACCACCCCGTGCACCCAGTCGAAGGCCTCCTCCACCGGAGCCCAGGTGTCCGAGTCCCTCCCCCCGAAGATGATGCCACCCACCTCCACCCCCGCCGGGTCGTCCCACAGGGGATCGGCGTTCTCCACGTTCTCCAGGGAAACGGCGAACCTGGCGTTCTTATGGGAGGGGGGCACGGGATGGCCGTCCGGTCCCCTCTTCCCCGGGAACCATTCCCCCGCGTAGTTCGTCCCCCTTGAGGGGGGATCGCCGTCCATCCCGTTCCAGTAAACTCCCCCATCCTCCGTGAGCAGCACGTTGGAGAAGATCATCTCGCAGGGACGGTGCAGGACCCTCCAGAGCACGGGGTCATCCGCGGAGTTTATGCCATCCAGGATGCCGAAGATCCCCTTCTCCGTGTTAACCGCCCTCACCCTTCCCCTCTCCCTCCAGAGGATGGCTATGTCGTCCCCCACGATGGTTTCTCCCTCCAGCATGCAGGTGGAGGTTTTGCCGCACATGGAGGGGAAGGCCCCCGTGAAGTAGGTGACCCTTTCCCCCGGACCATGGACTCCCATGATGAACATGTGCTCCGTGAGCCAACCCTCGGCGTGCCCCCTCCTTATGGCCAGGCGCATGGCCAGCTTCTTCAGCCCTATGGAGTTTCCCCCGTACTGGGTGTTGACGCTGAAGACGGTTTCCCCCTCCAGGTCTATGTAAATCCTCTTCTTCTCCACGTTCTTGCTCACCCCTCCCTCCAGCTCGCCCTGGGAGTGCACGAACCTGAAGAACCAGGGGAACCTCCTCCTCTTGAAGAGGTCGTAGGCGTGGCGGTAGAGGAGGCTCTCGGTGTGGGCCACGTAGCTCGAATCGGTGAGCTGAACGCAGGGGATCTGGTATCGGAAACCCCTGGGACCCAGCACGAAGAAGAGGACGTACATCCTGTGTCCCCTCATGGACCCCCTCAGGAGCTCGTGTATCTCGGCCAGCCCCTCCTCCCGGGGCAGGGAGGGGAGGTGGGGGCTGGGCTCCGCCAGCAGGAACTTGGTCTTGTCCCTGTCCCTCCCCTGGTCGTAGTATCCGTCGAAGTGGAGGGTGTGCCCGGGGGTGGCCAGGGCCCTCTCCTCGCCCGAGGCCAGGGCCTCCCTCCTTATGAACTCCTGGTCCTCCTCCGTCCCCGTGCAAACGAAAACGCTCTCCGGCTGGCAGAGGGAGAGATAGCGCAGGACGAACTCCCTTACTCCGGGAGTCCTTATGGCCTCCAGCTTCTCCAGGCTCTCCTCGTCTAACCCCTCGAGTTTCCTCAAGGTCTCTTTTTCCTACCATGTTATCCTATTTAACCGTTTTGTTAACAAAACGTTAAAAATATTCTAAAATTTTTCCCTTTGTGGACAAACGCTGGGGTGGGAAAGGATTCTACCTTAACAAAATGTTAAAAAGGACCCCGCCGAGGGTGAATGATGAAGGAGGCCGAAAAGCGCCTTCTGCTGGAGCTCCTCAAGGACAGCTCCCTTCCCCTCACCGAACTGGCGAGGAGGGCGGGGATCTCCAGGCAGACGGCGGCCAAGAAGGTGGGGGAGCTGAAGAGGAGGGGGGTCTCCTTCACCATCAGGGTCAACCCCTCCCAGCTCGGACTGGAGACCAAAGCCTACATCTTCATCAACGAGGACCCCAGCGAGGAGGTGAGGAGGAGAAACGAGGGCGTCATAAGGGCGATACCCCAGGTCAGCGAGTTCCACAGGATCTTCGGGAGGTACAGCGCCGTGATGGTGGTGATGGTGAGGAACCCCGACGAGCTCAAGGAGGTGGTCAGGAGAATCCACGAGCTCAAGGGGGTGAGGGAGACGGAGACCTTCCTGGTGCACAGCACCATCAAGGACGATCCCCTCTCCCCCCTCATCCATGCCCTGGAGGAGGAAGCTGGTGAATAGGGGAGAAAAGACCATCCACGACCCCATCCACGGGAGCCTCAGGCTGGAGGGCCCCTACCTCGACCTGCTCGAAACCCCCGAGGTGCAGAGGCTCAGGGGCATCAGGCAGCTCGGCCTGGCCCACCTGGTCTTTCCGGGGGGGAACCACTCCAGGTTCGAGCACTCGCTGGGGGTCCTGCACCTGGTGAGAAAATTCGGGGAATCCCGGGGCCTGGAGAAGGAGGAGCTCCTCCTGCTCGGGGCCGCCGCCCTCCTCCACGATGTGGGGCACCCCCCCTTCTCCCACACGCTGGAGGCCCTGATGCTGGAGCAACTGGGAAAGGACCACGTGGAGGTGGGGGAGGAGGTGATAAGGGGGGAGACCTCTCTGCTGGAAAACGGGGAAGCTCTGGGGATGGAGGGGATCCCCGAGAAGCTCAGGCGGTGGGGGATGGATCCGGCTGAGGTGGCCTCCCTGATAAAGGGAAAACACAGGAAGAGGTACCTGGCCGAGCTGCTGGCGGGCGAGGTGGACTTGGACCAGATGGACTTCCTGCTGAGGGACGCCCACTTCACCGGGGTGGCCCTGGGCATGATAGACGTGGAAAGGCTCCTGAGCACCCTGGTCATCCACCGCAACCGCCTCATGATCCTGGGGAAGGGGATAGAGGCCGTGGAGGGAATGCTCACGGCCAGGGCCCTCATGTACTCCTCCGTTTACTTCCACCCCACCGTCAGGACGGCCGAGCTGATGCTGGCCAACGCCGTGGAGTGGTCGCTGGGGGAGGGCAAATCCCCCTGGGAGCTCTACGCCAAAACGGACGGGGAGCTGCTCGAGGAGCTCCGCAGGATGGGGGGATACGGGGGGGAGATGGTGCTGAGGCTCAAGTACCGCCAGCTCTTCAAGCCAGCCTACGAGGAGAGGAGGAGGAAGCTGGAGGAGGGGGAGAGGAGGTCCCTGCTCAAGAGGTTCAGGGGCTGGGGGTCCCTGCTGGAGCTCCAGAGGGAGATAGGGGAAGAGGCCGGGGTTCCCCCGGGCTACGTGCTCCTGGATGTCCCGCTGGTGGACCTCTTCCTTTCGGAACCCAGGATAGGGGAGGTGGAGATCCCGGTGCTCGTGGAGGGGAGCAGGATCAGGCTCTCCCAGCTCTCCTCCATAGCGGGCGCCCTGAAGGAGGGAGCCACCCCCAGGTACCTCCTCAGAGTGCTCACCCTCCCCAAGTGGAGGGGGAGGGTCAGGAGAGCCGCCCTGAAGATCCTGTGATCAGGAGAGGCTCATCTTCCCCAGCTGGGTGAGGGAGAGCTTCTCGTCCAAGTAGCCTAGGGTCTGGAGCCTCCTCACCTCGCTCTTCACCACCGCCAGGGGAACCCCTGAGGTGGCCGAGACCTGATCCAGGGAGGAGGAGGAGGCCAGGGACCTCAGAACCGCCCTTCCCACCTCCCCCACCAGGATGTCCTGGGCCAGCCTCTCCCTGAGGGCCCAGCTGAGATCGGGCTGTGACTGGAGGATCTTGGTGAGGAGCTCGGGGCCGGGGCCCAGCCCGTACTTCTTCTGCAGCCTCTCCAGGCTGACCTTGGCCCCCGCTATGGCGCTCCTGAGGGCCTCCAGGTCCCTCACCAGCGCGGAGATCTTGCCCGTCTCCGCCTTCTCCTGCTCCGGCTTCTTCAGCACCTCCTCCCTCAGCCGGAGGTTTTCCTGGGTGAGCTTCCTGACCTCCCCCTCCAGCCTGTTCACTCTGAGGGCCAGCCTCCTGCCCTCCAGAACCTTCCATCCGGGGAGGAAAATCCAGCCAAGCACCACCAACAGCAGAAGGGCCAGCAGGATCTCCAGCGGGGTCAAGTGTTTCCCTTCTTACCTCCGCCCTCCCCGTTTAAATCTTCTTCCCAGCTTTTCCGGATTGGGTTGGGACTCGAAAATATCTTAATAGAAGATGGGGAGAGAGGTAGGGTGCGGCAGTAGTCTAGCCTGGTCCAGGACACAGGCTTGCCGAGCCTGTAGCGCGGGTTCAAATCCCGCCTGCCGCACCTAGTTGGTGCCCCCCTTCTGAGGCTCCCCCGTTCCCCGGATCAACCCGCAGCCGAACGCCGGGCGGGGTGGCGCTTCCCCCCCTTCGGTAGGGTTAAAAACCGCCCCTCAGAGGAGTAGGAATGACAACCCGCCGGAGGGCCAGGGACTGGAGGCCCGTGCTGGGGGCGGCGGTGGTCTTCTCCCTCATAGGCCTGGCCGCCTTTTCGGCCTACCTCTTCTTCCTGGCCCGACCGGCCTCGGAGGAGCTCAGGGAGGCCAAGAGTTCCGCCCTCCAGCAGGTTTCCTCGGGTCTGGCCAAGATCCCCACGGACCAGGCCAGGGCCTCCGCCCAGGAGTTCTCCTCCAGGATCAGGAGGGCGGGCTCCGCCTCCGAGGTGAGGGCCATCCTGGTGGAGGTGAATGCGGCGGTGGTGAGGGAGAGGCTCAGGGAAAACCTCCTCAACCTCGTCCAGAGGGCCACGAACGGGACCTACCACTCCCCCTCGGACGTTCCCCTCCTCGCCTCCCTCTCCTCGGAGCTGAGGGCCCTGGTCAACTCCAAGAACACCCTCTCCGAGCTGCGGGCCCTCGAAGCGGAAATAGCCCAGAGGGCCACCTCCACCTGGAGGGAATACCTGACGGGCCTGCTATCCTCCATAGAGAACGAGAGGGTGATCATGAAGCACAACTCCCCCACCTCCTGGACCTACCTCGACAAGGAGAACGCCAGGGAGCTGGTGCTCTCCAAGGACTGGACCTACCTGAGGGAGCTCCACTTCGAGGGAACGGAGGAGCTGGAGGTTCCCGTGCTCGCCACCCTGAAGATGGCCCCCTCCGTCCTACCGGGCTCCACCGTGAACCTCTACGCCTACGATCTCCAGGCCAAAACCCTGAACCTGCTGGTGGGGAGGGCCACGGTGACGAGGATGATGAGCTCCGATGCCGCCCTCCGCTCCATCAGCTGGAGCAGGACCGCGGGTACCACCACCTCCTCCTACACCATGGACGTCTGGGAGACCCTGAAGGCGGCGGCCGGGGGCTCCACGGAGGCCGCGGCCGTGGACCTGAAGGACTACCTCTCCAAGGTCCTCACCTCCCTCCAGCAGAGCGGGGCGGGTGACCTGGACTTCACCATGGTCTACCTGGTGAGGGTTCCCAGGGAGGCCGGGGAGCTCATCCTCCAGTACGAGTTCTACCAGACCTCCTCCAAGGACGTGGTCCTGGCCCTGGTGCTCTGAGCTACCCTACTTTTATCCCCTGAAGGCAGGAAATAGAGGAGGGAATGGGGGAGAAGAAGGAGGGAAAGAGGAAGGAAATAGAGAGGCTCCTGAAGATCAAGGAGGAGCCCATAGGTGGAAAGGAGGTCCTCTCCCAGCTCCTGGGAGAGCCCTCCAAGCAGGACGCCCCCCCGGCCGTCCCCAAGCCCCCCGCCGAGCAGAGGGAGGGGTTCGTCCTCTCCGCCGAGCTGAAGGGGAAGGTGGAGAAGGTACTGGACCGGTACGGTTCGGCCGAGATCCTGAAGCTGGAGGGGGATCCCCTTCCCCTCTACCGCCTCAGGATCCCCGAGCTCACGGAGAAGGAAAGGGAGCTCCTGGCCACCTGCAAGAGGAAGGCCGTGGAGGAGATCAAGGTGGACCCGGAGAGCATACCCGATCCCTCCGAGCGCCGGAGGGTCTTCATGCAGGAGCTCATGAAAATCCTGGAGAGGGAGAGCAAGGGGATGCGCCTGCCCTCCGCCAGGCTTAAGGAGCTCTCCGAAATGGCCTTCCACGACATGATCGGCTACGGCCCCCTGGATCTCCTCATCGCGGACGACAAGCTGGAGGACATCCTGGTGATAGGGGTGAACAAACCCGTGTACGTTTACCACAGCAGGTACGGGATGTGCTCCACCAACATCGTCTTCGAGGAGGAGGACACCATAAGGTACTACATAGACAAGATGGCCAGGCTGGTGGGGAGGAGGATAGACCACCAGATGCCCCTGCTGGACGCCCGCCTCCCCGACGGGAGCAGGATCAACGCCACCATCCCCCCCGTCTCCCTGGAGGGACCCACCCTCTCCATCAGGAAGTTCAGGAGGGATCCCCTCACGGTGGTGGACCTCATGAACTTCGGCACCCTCTCACCCGAGGTGGGGGCCTTGCTGTGGCTGCTGGTCCACGGGCTGGACGTGAAGCCGGCCAACATCCTCTTCGCGGGGGGGACGGGGAGCGGCAAGACCACCCTCCTCAACTGCGCCACCACCTTCGTTCCAGATCACGAGAGGATCATCTCCATAGAAGACACGGCGGAGCTGCAGCTCCCCCACCGCCACTGGGTGAGGCTGGAGTGCGTGCACCCGCACACCCACTTCCTGGACGGGAAGGGCGTCCTCAGGAGGGTGGGGGAGAGCTTTGAGGAGGAGGCCAGGAGGCACACGGGAGAGATCATCCTGTCGGGTCCCAACCTCTACCTCAAGGATCCCAACCCCCTCTCCTCGGTGCTGGCCACGGCGCTCCCCGACCTCAGGACCTTCCCCGACAGGCTCGAGCTCCTCGGCAGAACCCACCTGCCGGAGTACTGGGTTTCGATAAGAACGGCCGACGGGAGCAGGCTCAGGTTGACCCCCAACTCCCCCCTGCTGGCCCTCTCGAACGGGAGGAAGGTGGAGCTACCGGCGGAGAGGGTGAGGGTGGGGGACTACCTCCCGGTGCTCGCCTCCGTCAGCCTCCCCGGAGAGGAGGTGAGCGTGGACCCCAGGAAGTTCGCCGGCTGGAGGGTTCACGGGTCGCAGGCGGCCCCGGTTTTGCGGGGGATGGTGAGGAGGGCCCTGCTCAGGCTCGGCTGCACCGGCTCCGAGCTCGCGCGGAGGCTGGGAGTTTCGACCAGGACCCTGGAGGGCTACCTCCGCAGGAGGTCCAACCACGTTCCCCTCCTCCTGCTCCTCAGGCTGTCGGAGCTTCTGGGCGAAAACCTTCCCTCCTTCACCCGGTGGGTGGAGGGGAGGGGGAAACGGGTCTCCATCCCCGCCAAGCTGGACGAGCGGCTGGCCTATCTGGTGGGTGTGATCTCGGGGAACGGGAGCCTGGGGAGGCGCCGGGTCAGGATTTATCACGGCACGGAAACGAGGGCGCTGGGCCTGGCCAGGCGGGTCTTCGGCCTCACCCCGGAGCCCGCGACCCGGAAGAGGGGGGGAGGGACCTGCCACGTGCTGGACTCCGCTTTGGTCGCACGCTTCCTCCGCGAGTTCTTCGGCCTCCCGGTAGGCAGGGCAGGGGTCCTCAGGGTTCCCGAGGTCATCCAGGGGGCGAGGGAGAGCGTGATCGCGGCCTACCTGGCGGGGCTGGTGGACAGCGTTGGTCAGGTGGATCCCGGGAACGGTCGCATTCTCCTGAGCGCCTCGAGCGGGGAAGCCGTCCTGGGGGTGAGATACCTCCTCTGCAGGCTGGGGGTCTTCAGCAGGGTGCAGGGAAGGGATGGACGCGGGGCCGGTCCCGCCTACCGGATTTCGGTGAGCGGGGAGGATGCGAAGAGGTTGGCGGAGAAGCTTGAACCGTACGCGCACGGGCGCAACCGGCTGCGCCTCTCCCGCCTGCTCAGCCTGAGGCTGGCGCCCGGACGGGAGGAGCTCAGGGAGGGGGACGCCGTGTGGTGCAGGGTGACGGAGGTGAAGAGGGAGTGGAACCACCGAGCCCTTCCCTCCTACAACGTCGCACCAGCCTCCACCCGCTACTACCCCGCGGGGGAGATGGGCTTCGTGGTCACCAACCCGAACACCAGACCCCCCAACATAGAGGGGCGGGGGGAGATCTGCCTGTTTCCCGGGTCCTACTTCGTGGACGGGGAGGGGGTCCTCAGGGAAATCGGTGAGTTCGTGGAGGGGCTGCTGAAGGAGAGGGGGGAGGTCAGGGTGAGGGAAAACGTCTGGGCAACGGATGGGAACGGGTTCACCCTGCTGGCCGGCAACCCGATGGAGCTGGATTACCGGCAGGAACGGATGGTCAGCGCCTGCAGGATCACGGAGAGGAGGCACCTCTGCCTCGTGAGGGGCGAGGACGGAACGGAGCTCAGGGTAACGGAGAACACCAGGCTGCCGGTGGTTACGGCCTCGGGGGTGAAGCTTCTGCCACCGGGGCAGATAGACCCGAAGAGCTGCTTCCTGCCGGT
>Ga0207433_10002115_pt1 | contig 41261 bp, 40 predicted proteins | sample YelNatPaOPGAMG01_FD_187559 | JGI IMG/M metagenome (GOLD analysis project Ga0207433, IMG submission 187559) | Hot spring thermophilic microbial communities from Obsidian Pool, Yellowstone National Park, USA - OP-RAMG-01 (SPAdes) (version 3) | ecosystem: Environmental > Aquatic > Thermal springs...
TTCGTATTCCGCTCTGCTTATTGGGCGAAGGCTGTAGTCGGCAACCTCAAAGATTGAGACGAGAACCTTCAGGTAATTCCTTTTGGATTCCGGAACCTCTTTGAGCAACCTGTACAGGATCTCCCTTGCTGTCATGCTTTCCTGAAGCCACTGATACTTTTTCAGGGTGGACTTGATGAAAGAGTTGAAAAGCTGGACTATCTCCTCCCTGTAATCGACTATCTTAATGTTTGCCTCAGCCTCGTTCAGTTCGTCGCCCACGGCGAAATAGGCTTTTAGCCTATGGATCCCTTTTTCGGTAAAGATCAATTGCGCTTCAGCATCACCGCTGGGCGAAGTCTTCAGGCAGATTTCCTCTCCATTGTCAACCCTCAACTTTACCGTTGCATCGGAAATTGGTGCCCCCTCTTTTCTGATTTCCACCCTAACCTTCAGCCCCTCATTGACCCCCCAAACTAGCGGAAAAGGTTCTCTAATGTCCGGGAATTTGATTGCTAGTTCGATGCTTTTCTTGATGGCCACGGGATTTGTCGGGGACGCTCTCTTAATTCCGGAATTTTCTGGCATCAGCTTTTCTCGCCTTTTTCTGCGCAGGAACTGGGCGAAGAATGTGCCCGCACCGATGACAGCTATGAGCAGGTAAGCGTAGTGGGCTGGAGATGTATATGGGGCAACCTTCAAGTTTCCAGTGAACTCTGTGCCAAGGTACAGTTCATTTCCGGGAAAGGTCAGTTTATACTTGGCAATTTCCTCCCTATCGGCTGGCAGAGCGAAGTCGAAAACGGTTTCGCCCTTTTCGTCGGTCATCATGCTTACGGAATACTCAATGCTCTGGTATGTGCAGTTGAAGACTATCATCACACCGGAGACAGGTTTTTCATGGTCATTAAGCAGACTTACAGCTATTCTGAACGTTTTTCCGTGCTCCACGGGTTCTTCGGGTGCTTTTACTTTCATGTGTGTTCTAGCCACTATCCTCACATTCTGGACGACCTCAAAGCCATTTGATTGAAGCTGGTACCTGAAAGCAGAGCTACCCAGAGGATAATCATTTGGAACGCTGTATTTTGCGATAAAGCGCCCGCTGGAATCGCTTTTTACTCTCGCCACCTGAAGTCCGTCGAAGTATACCGTGACGAATTCGTTGTCACCGGCAAGATCTTCTGCGTGAACAATTCCAGCAATTTCTGCATTTTCTCCCCTTATCAGCGTGCTATTTGTCAGGGGAGTTATCCTCAGGCTCAGAACTCTCAACCGTATTTCTGATTTGGAAGGGAGATAGTTCTCATCTCCACCGAAGTTCAGGACTAGGGTGTAATTTCCGGGCTCCGATATTGATAAATCGATGCTAAATCGCCCTGTATCATCTGTTAGGATGCGGTACTCCCTTGAACTGAAAATCAAAGTAATTAACTTGTTCCTAACAGGTAAATCGCTGTCAACTTCCTTCAGAATACCAGATATGCTGAATTTTCTGCCAGCAACTACTTTTTCAGGATAGTTTGGCAGTATCTGGGTTTTGGCCATGATCCTTATCTCCGGGTCGCTTTGCGAACCCAAATAACCGTTTCTTCCGATTGTCTCCGCTATTACGGAGTATTTCCCCACGGTGACGTTTAGGGGAGCTAGGCATGTGATATTGAAAATCCCCTTCTCAACTATGCCCTGTCCGACGGGGATCTCCTTCTCTTCGCTGTTTTTGTTGCGCTTCAGATAAACCTTTACTACAAGCCCGCTTACAGCCGAGCCGCGCTCGTCTGAGACTTTTCCAAAAACCCTAAACGTCGAACCTTTTATTCCGACCTCATCGACGTATACTATTTCGGTAGTTGTCCTGAGAGTTCTAATCTCCCTACTCCCTTTTTCACTCTCCTCGCCAACTCTCCCCGTTCCTCCAACGCCGGTGGCATCGAAAGTTATCCACCCAAAGCCGTTAAAGAGTACCTCAGCGTAAGCGTGGGCCTGATCTGCGTATACGATCTGATATCCGTCGTAACGATCCACGTAAAAGCCGGTCACAAGCCTCGCTGGCAATCCCAAGGTTCTTGCAAGCAGAACGAAGGCCGAGTTGAAGTGTACACAAACGCCCTTCTTTTCGTGAAAGAGGAACCACAGAATCGGATCGTAGCCCTTCGGAGGTGGTGTGTAGTTCTTGTCGTAAACGTAATTGTTCCTGAGATACGTCTCTATCGCCTTGAGCTTTTCGTAGGGAGTTTTGGCTCCGTAATTTTCCACGATTTTCTGGGCCAGTGGCTTTAGAGCTGGAAGCAGCTCGCTCGGCACGTCCAAATACCTGGGATCGTTTGGAGTCGAAGCAAATGTGAGGGCTCTTTCATCAAACTCGTAATTTACATATTCGACATCGTAATCGCTGCGAATGCCGGTCTTCGAGAAGAAGAGCTGCTGCGAGGGGTAATAGTAAATATCCTGTCCATCCCCGAGCGACAGCCTTAGCGGGTTTTTGACCGAGGGTATGAATCCTCCGATTTCAACCAGAGGTGCTATGCTAAACTTAACATAGGAGGCTTTTGAGTAACCGCTAATCCTTTGCTCTATCGATCCGCCCTGATAATCCAAACGCAATGAGTTTTCCAGAATGTCCCAGGAGCCAGACCTGTACACCTCGCCGACTGAGCTTCTCAAATAGCTGGTTCCCGGAACACCGCGGATCTCAAATAGGGGAACGTGCGGGGGATTTGAACAACCATTCACGGGGATTTCTCCACCAAATAATCTGCTAACAGCATCTGACTCGCCCAAGCTGCCGTATAACTTACCAGTTTTGCCACTATTTCCAGCTGACTCTCTAGCACCACTGCCCGGACTATTGCAGGATTCACAGCCTTCGCTACCAGTCCCTCCACTCGGCTTGTTTATTCCACCAGTCTCCCCTGATTTTTTTCCGAGTGTAGCGGAATTCAGCAGAAAATCAAGAGTTGCGGCAAATAAGGAGAGAAAGGCTGTGATTGCAAGAATAAGGCCAAGAACTCTCTTTTGACTTCCCTTCTTATTCCCCTTCTTATACATGATGACGACCCCGCTAAATGCAGGCCAATATTCAGATTTATTATGGAGTTGTGTTATTATAAGATTTTCTTCATCTTTTTATGTTTAAAGTGGAAAAGAGTTTTATGATAATCTTAAAATGATTTTAAGCCATACATAACCAAATCCAAGGAGCTTTACTGAAAGCCTCACTATCGTTTTCAGGAGTGAAAAGAAAAAACGAAAAAAAGAAAATCGGAATTGGATTATTCTACTTCTATCGATCTCAGATTCCCAGTGCGGAAAGAAGCGCGGGGAGGGAAGCTAGTATCGCCAGCGCAAGCAGGGCCCCGAAAAGCAGCTGCCTTCCGTTATCCCTTCCTGCCCAGATCATTACAGCCCCTGCAACAACTCCAACGGCGCTTGAAACGACTGCAAGCCAGTATATCCAGCCAAAGAACATTTCAATCTTTTCAGCAAGACCGGGCGGTGCTTTTGGTTTAATCTCAAATCCCTCGAGAGCGTAAGCGCTCTGCGCGGCGATCAGGATTGCAAACAGGATAAGGATTAGCTTTCCCATTTTCACCCCCAATGCATGGGATAGTTTAAAAATGCGCAAATGCGGGAAAAGATAATAATGCAGGGAAAGAAATGATGATTATGTCATTCTGGGAGGGTGTTCTATGGGGCATGGGATTCGATGATAAAAAGAGGATCAGATTCGAATGCCCATTCTGCTCAGCTCCAATAAAGCCGGATGAAGAATTCTGTCCCAGCTGCAAAAGGGAACTCCCTAGATGTCCGAAATGCGGAAAGGTTCTGCTGGACTTTGACGAATGCCCTCTCTGCGGCGAGGAAGTGTGGTTGCAAAGGTAATCTCGATAAGAATTTGCTGTTCAGCTATTTTTGATTAAAATGATGTGCAGAATGTGGCAATAAAAACCTTTAAATTCTTCACAGCAGAATATTTTCCAATGCTAAAGAAGCAGATCCTTGATCTGCTGGAAAAGGACAGGGAATTCAGATATGCCGTAGCGGGGCTCATAGGAATGCAGGAGATACTGCAGAGGCTCGACAGGCACGAGGAAATTATGCAGAAGATGCTTGAAAGGCTTGACAGGCATGAAGAGTCAATAAAAAGACTTTGGGAGGAAGTAAAGGCATTGAGGGAGAATCAGGAAAAGCTTTGGGAAAACCAGAATAAGCTATGGCTGGAGGTAAAGGAGCTAAGGGAAGGGCAAAAAAGACTTGAAAGGGAGCTGCAGAACACAAGGAATTACATGATGCGCGGATTCAGGGAAATAAAATCTTTCCTGAGGAAATCCTTCCACGGGAGTGCGGCAGCATTCGTAGAATTTCTGCTCGCGGAAATGGGCTACGATGCGAGCGTCGACAGGAAAATATTCGTCCAAGAAAATGAGCCCGTTGAAATAGATCTGTTCTGCGAAAGACCTTTAGTTGTCGGGGAAGTGACGCTGAAAATTGAAAGCGAGGAAGAGGCGAAGAAGGAGCTCGATAAGCTCATGAAAAAGGTGAGGATAGCTGAAAGGATTTTCGGAAAACCGGAATTCATCTTCCTCGTAGTTGCAAACGCAAGCAAGGAAGCTGAGGAGCTTTTGAGAAAGATCTGCGGTGAGAAGGGAATAAGACCTGTCCTTGGAAAGGAGATCGAGGAATTTTAAATCAGCATTTGCCTTTAGCCATTCTTCTTCAAATCCTTCAAGGGAAAATGGCTTAAAAATTTTTCTTAACCCTGAGTTCCCTGAGTAAGGGCTCGATCATCAGCTTTGAGAACTCCACAATCCCCTCGCTTTCGCCGGCGATGCCTATGGAGACGTGGTCGATAAAGAGTGCAAAAAACTTCTTGCCATCGAAAATTAGAAGGCCATGGGAAACATCTTTTGAAAGCCTTTTACCCCCGTATTCCAGCTTGTATGCTTCTGCATTGAGCCCTTCGGGATTTTCTGAAATCACAATGAGTTTGCATCTGGCCTTCGACAGAATTTTCCTTATTTCGGGCTTTATGAATGATAGCAGTGCGATTATTTCGGTTTTGGAAGACAAAACGAGCTCTTCGAGCTTTTCAAGCACCGTTTTTCCGCGGTAAAGCTTTATCAATTCTATCTCTTCGGTTCTAAGCTTTGACATCTCATCTCGAAGTATTTCTATGTTTTCTGCGGTTCTTTTTGAGATCATGGAAATTATTTCCTCGTTGCTGATCGCCCTAAACTTCACGGGCTTTCCGAACTCTTCCACAAAACCCTTGGCTTTCAGGCTGTTCATAACATCGTAAACTGAAGTTCTCGGAATTCCGCTGAGCTCTGCAACTTCTTTTGCACTCAAAACACCTTTTGCAATCAGCGTTGCTAGAGCTTTTGCCTCGTAATCGCTGAGCCCGAAGAACTTCAAAACCTCAACAATCCGCATCTCGAATCAGCAGATACAAAAGCTTAAATATCTTTCGTTCTGAAAGCTACGACAGGTGAAATGATGAGGGCCGCAATCCTTCTGCTGCTATTGTTCGCTTTAATTCCTGTGCAAGCGCTCGATTATGAAAGGAAACCCGATGTGCAGGTTTTGAGTTTAAGCTACGTGGACATTCAGAGGGGAATAACTACCCCGATAAATTCCAACTACATCGGAAAGGGGGACAAAATTCTGGTTATAACGGTTTACAATCCTGCGATAAGGGAAAAGGTGAAATATGACAACCAGATGGAGGCATCTTTTTTCAGCCCCCGTGAGGACATGCTCTTCACGGCTTACAATGTTGAATTCGAGCTCATCGGAAATGATGCCGTTAAGGTTAAAACCGAGAAAATAACTCTGCCGGCTCTACCCCCAATGACCCAGCAGGTTCCCCTATACTTCCCCATCGAGGTTATAGGAGACAATGAGACGGAACTGAAGCTTAATGTAAAGTACGAGAGAATCGACGGGCTAAAGCTAGTTCCCTATTCCCCGCTCAAGGTACCGACGGGTGAGCAGAACACCACGAACCTGACTGGCAATGTAGTTTCGATTACGACCATATACAGATACGATATCTTCCTAAACGAATACGAGCTGGACTACGTTACGGAAACGAAGGAGATCCCCATAAAGCTCTACGTTGAAGAAAAGGATGTCCTTCTCGAGGTTAAGGATGTAAAGGCGGATCCATTGATAGCGGGCGGGAAGGGATACATAGAGCTTACAATAAAGAACACGGGTAAAAAGACCGCCAGGAATGCCTATGCCACGATCGAGCTGCCCAAATCCCAGCAGCAGGCCTCAACTGCAGCTCCTTCAATGCTTCCCACTTCAATGCTTCCCTTAATGATGCCTTCAAGCATCTCCGCCCCCACTTCGGCTGCATCCCAGCCTGCTTATTTCATAGGGGATCTCAAGCCCGGGGAAGAGGCTAGGGCGAAATTCTATGTAACCGTTGAAGTCCCGAAAGGAGGAATTTATCCTGCGAAGGTAAAGCTGGTTTATTTGGATGATTACGGGAATCTGAAGGAAAGCGACCCCGTTTCTTTCGGAATTTCCGTGCTCTCAAAGCCGGAGATAAGCGTTAAGGCCGTGGACAGCAGGGTGTACGTTAACTCAAAGGGCGATCTTGTTATAAGAGTGGTTTCCAACCTCGACCTTCGCAGCGCATCTGCAAGGATTTCAGTCAGCTCACCCCTCTCTGCTTTGAGCAGCGAATGCTATATCGGCGATGTTAGGGCAGGAGAGGAATTCACAGCCTTCTTTAAGCTCCAAGCCTCAAGCGAGGCTAGGGCTGGCAAATATCCTGCAGATTTCTACATAAGATTCAAGGCCGGAGATGACTTCGCAGAAACGGATGCTGTAAAGATAGGGGTTGAAGTTTTGCCCGAAATAGAATTCGAAGTTTTGGGCATACCTGAGATAAGGGCAGGGGAGGAGAAAATCGTAACCTTCACCGTCCGCAATGCCGGAAATGCTGAGGTAAAAGATGCATCCGCAAGGCTGGTAATCGTTTCCCCATTCACGTCTTCAGACGACACAGCATACATAGGCAGCCTGAAACCCGGGGAGATTGCAAATGCGAGCTTCAAGATTTCAGTTGACAGGGATGCAACTCCCAAGCTTTACGCCCTCAACTTAGAGGTGAAGTACAAGAACGAGAATGGGGAATGGGTGATAAGCAAGCCCGCAAAGGCTGTAATAAAAGTGAGGCCATACGAGGTTAATTACGCACTTTATGCGGTAATTGCAGTCCTGATAATCGCGGCAGCCGTTTACTACCTGAGAAGGAGAAGAAGATGAGGTTGCCCCGGATAGTTTTGGAGAAACCCGGAATAGTGGTTATTTTTGTCGCCATAATCCTCCTTCTATCTGCATATTCTGCTGCGAACGTTAAAATGACCTCTGGCACCGAGAACTTCTTCAGCAAGGACAACAAGGTTTACCAGCAGTACAAGCTTTATGAAAAGAACTTCGAACGCGCAACCGGGGCCGTTTTTATCTTCATCAAGGGCGACGACGTTGTTAACTACGAGGCATACGATTTCATGCTCAGACTCGGTGAGGAGCTTGAGAAGATTGAGGGTGTTGAAAGCGTAACATCGCCTGCTTCGATAATAAAAGAGAAATTCGGATTCCTTCCCTCTGATGAGAAGCTCCTGAGGGACATAACCGAGAGATACTTTTCCGATTTGGTGCCGAAGAGGACGCTCGCAATTGTGATCGTTCAGCTTAAACCTCTGGATTCGACAAGACAGGAAGAGGTTGCCAGGAACATAGAGAAAAGCGTCGGGAGCATAAAAATTCCTGCGGGCTACACGGTTGAAATAACTGGTTCCCCCGTTCTTGGATATCAGATAAAGGGGGAGATCAGGAAAAGTCTTGGTATTACAATGATGGCCTCGGTTTTTTTAATGGTTCTCTTCCTTTTCACAACTTTCAGCGGCGTCACGAGGCGCAAGTGGACGGCATTTCTTCCGCTGGTAATTTCAGTCTCCAGCGTGCTTGTAATCTACGGAATGATGCCCCTTCTCGGCATACCCCTTTCCGAGCACACGAACGGAGCTTTGCCCATGCTTGTTGGCCTGGCAATCGAATACGGAGTCCAGATTCAGAACAGATTTGAGGAAGAGATCAGGAAGCAAAACGTAGATACCGCCCTTAGGCTTGCGGTTGAAAGAACGGGAAGAGCTCTGCTTCTCTCGCTGCTGACGACGGTTGTTGGCTTCATGTCAATGCTTTCGGTCGGCATTCCAGCGATGTCCTGGTTTGGCATAATAGCATCGCTCGGGCTTATAATAGCCTACATCTTCAGCATAACCTTCATGCCAGCCATTTTGAAGATAATTGAAGAACGCGGAAAAATAAAAGAGGAGAAAAGGGCTGAAGAGAAAAAAGCAAGGCTTGAACAGGCACTTGGAGTTGTTTCCGGGATTACCGCGAGCAGACCTTTTGGAATACTCGTCGTTGCTTTGGTTATTTCCGCTGCCGGCTTGTACGTTTCTCCGATGGTCAAGCTTGAGACGAACTACAACAAATACGTCCCGCAGAACCTGCCAGCAATTCAGAAATTCAGCGAGCTCGAAGAGCTTGTGGGCGGGCAGGCTATATTCACTTTAGTCCTCGAAACCGACGGAGTTGATTCAAATGTCCTGGAGAAATCGAGGGATCTGGCGGAGTACATTATGAGCAAGGAGGAGCTGATTTACAAATTCGATTCAGTTAATCCGCTCGTAGAAGCATATGGCGCCCTCGAAAAAGTGCCCGAAGCGCAGCTGAAGCGATACGTTTCGGGTAGCACGCTTGCAGTTAACTTCTACTCCACCGCGGATTGCTATGAGGAGTACAGGAGTACCATTGATTCTCTTTACAGGGACGTTGAATTCTACGGATGGAACGGGAAATACTATGTGACTGGTCAGCCGGCGCTGTATTCAGAGCTGGGAAGCGTCATGATCAGCAGCCAGACAACGATGACCATCATAGCCTACGTCGGCATTCTTGCAGTTCTGTTAGCAATTTACAGATCCGTGAGAAAGGCCGTAGTGCCCTTGCTCGCGATAACTTCTGTTATAGGAGTGATGAACCTGGTAATGTTCATTTCTGGAGTGAAGCAGACGATGGTTTCGATAGCGCTGAACTCAATAGTCCTCGGTTTGGGTATAGACTACTCGATCATGATAACGGAGAGGTATCTGGAGGAGAGGCAGAGGGTCTCACCTGCAGAATCTGTAAGGAGGGCAATCGAGTATACGGGAAAAGCCACAACTACATCTGCACTGGCCACGATGGGCGGTTTCGGGGCACTGATGCTGTCCACTTTCCCCGTGATGAGGGATTTCGGCTTTCTGGCCCTGGTTTCGATTTCCCTGAGCCTTTTGGCCGCATTCACCGTAGTTCCGGCTTTTCTCATGGTAACGGAAAGGTTCGGGAGAAAAGAATCCTCAGTTTTTCCAAGGCAAGCGATTTGAAAAATGGCTGAATCATTTAGTTTTCAGTTTTGAAATCTGAAAATTTCTTTTGAGGGTTTTGCCTATTTCGGTCTTTGGAGCGAGACTGAAAAGCTTAAACAAACGGAAAGTCTAAATAAAGGGATCATAGGGGAATTTTGATGCCTTACCTCAACTATTTCGTTTACGATGACACTTTGGTGATCAGAGGGGACTTTTTTGGGGTCAGTACTGGAATTCTCGGTGGCTGGAAAAGGGTTTGCAGCGCTTTTAACCACACTGTCGGTATAGAGTTCTACAAAATGGATCCAGCAGAATATCTGAGAATGATAGCGAGAAAATACGGGCTTAAAAAATACTTCGGCCTACTGACCGCAGTTCCGATGGAAAGGCTGAGCGTCAATAGTTCAGGAGCCGTGACAGCATTTGTAACTGCGGGTGTAGATAATCCGAATATGACCATAAACATCATTCTCGTTCTTGAGGCAAGGGTAAGCAGGGCGGGGTTGCTGAATGCAATAATAACGGCAACTGAAGCTAAGAGTAGGGCTTTGCTCGATCTGGGTTATGGCTTCACGGGCACGAACACGGATGCGGTTGTAGTTCTCAGCACCATGAAGGGCAAATTCGAGAAATTCACGGGTCCTGCAACGGCTTTGGGCAGGGATATTTGGAAATGCGTTTTAGCCGGTGTCAGGGGTAGCATTAGAAAGGATTAGCCGGAAAAGTTTGAATAATTAAAAAATAAAAATGCTTTTAAAAGTTTCAAGCACCCGCAGTTGTTGCCGTTGGCGAGGGTGTTGGCATTGGCCTGTTCTCTCTGATCAGCTCCTTTGCTTCGCGGAAAGCATCCTTCACAGCCTGCTTCAGCTCTGCAATGTCCTTTGCCGTGGCAGTTCCGCTGTCGAGCTTTCCTTTAACAGCCTGCAGTTTTTCCTCTGCAGTGCCTATCTTTTCCCTGAGCTTTGAAACATCAATCCCCTTTCCGCTGAGCTCATTTGCAGTATTGTTCAGCCTGTCGATCGTTTTCTCAAGCTGGTAGACCGCATGCTCGAAAGCTATGAGCCTCATATCCTTTGAAAGATCTGCCCAGAGCATTCTTACATCCTTCATCGCATTCCTGAGCTCCGCGAAATTGGTTGCGCTATCGATTTTAGCCCTCATCTCATCAACTATTTTTTCCATATCCTGAATTCTCTTCTCTATTCTTGCCTTTGCCTCTTCGCTCATTTTGAGCGTGTCCACTTTACTTTCCATCTTGCTGATCCACCTTTCCAGTTTTTCGGTCCAGTTCAGCAACCTCTCTTTTGTCTTATTGAAGAGCTTTTCCTGTATCTCGCTTTTCTTCTCTTCAAGGTTCTTTCCGGGAATTGGTGGTATGCCCGCGTGTTCGAATGGCTTTCCGAATCCGGCAGCCATTGCAGGGGATATGGCCATTAATATCAGGATGGGCAGCATCCACCTCACGCTCATCACCTCCAAAGCACAGTTCAATCCTGAATAATATAAGGAAACTTTCACCTCGTTCAATCCATCGGGCTGCTGAAGCTTTAAAATTCTTTAGAAAGCTTTTGGACGCTTTATTTTTTGATTTTCTTTTTTCTTATCCAGTGTACATTGGATAAGGATTTTTTAATACCTTTTTTCTGGAACTTTTTTAAAACTTCGGAAGAATAAAATGTCACACCGATGCCCTTCAGGGCTGGAAGAAGGTTAGACATTGGCTGCATTTTCACTTTTGTTTAAAAGTTGCTTCCTGTAGAAGGAAACGTTTCCCGTGATGAAATAGCTTAAAGCTGCAGAGATGAGCGTTGGAATGATGAAGTTGGACCCTATGGTTTCGGCAACAAGCGTCACGCTTGCCAGCAGAGTTTTGCTAGTTGCAGCCAGCAAAGCGGCCATTGCAAGCATAACGTAACCCGACGGCTCTAAATTCAGAGCCTGGGCATAAATAAGCCCCAGGGTTCCGCCTATGTACAGCGTTGGAAAGAAAAGTCCACCGCTTCCGCCGAAGCTCAGGGTTATTGTTGTGGCGACAATCTTGAAGATCAGAAGTCCAATTAGCATTGTTAGTGTGAACTCACCAAGCCTGGCTGCAACGATTTTTTGGACAAAATCGCAGCCGAGTCCAAGCACTTCTGGATAGAAGAGACCTATAATTCCGAGAAGAATTCCGCCCGGGATTGCAAGGTACATCGAAAATCTGCCAGCAAGCTTTTCAACCGCTGAACTCGTTTTTTCGAAAATCTTTGTGAATACCAAAGCAATTAGCGCGGCCAGAATTCCGAGAACGACCGCGTGCAGGAGTGAGGGAGAGTTTGAATGATCCACGCCGTCAAAAATCTTTCCTGTCCTCCCAAGAGCTATTGCAGATGCGAAATAGGCTGTGATCGATGCGATGGATGCCGGTATGAATGCACCGGTCTCTATATCTCTCTTGTACGGTAGCTCAAGCGCGAATAATATTCCCGTAAGCGGCGCCCTAAAGAAGGCCGAGAAGCCTGCAGCCGCCCCGCATAAAAACAGCTTTTTCACATCTTTTTGATCCAAACCGAGTTTTCTGGTTATGAAAGATGAGATGCCACTCCCGAGCAGAAGGCTCGGCCCTACTAGGCCGGCGCTTCCGCCAAAACCTACTGTCACGATTGAGGCAAGTGTTTTGCCTACAGTGTCCCTTAAGCTCAGAAAGCCGTTATGCCAGTGGTATCTTTCGAGTAGGAGATCAGTTCCGCAGCCGCTTTTCTTGTCCTCTGCCAGAAGTCTTACAATTAAATATCCGCCGCATAATGCTATTATCGCCGAAAGAATTCGGAAAAGAGAATTCAGATTTGAAATGAGAAGGAATGCGGAATTTAGAATTCTGTAAAAGCTGTCCAATAGGGATATGGCCAAACCTACTGTAATGCCCAGCATTGTTGGAAGCAACCAATCCTTTGCGAAAATCCTTCCATTCAAATTCTGCCGGATCTTTGATTCCATCATTTAGCCTCGAAAAATGGCATTGCAGTGTTATAAATTCCTTTTCTCTTAATTTTCAATGGAGTCTCAGAAGTCTAGTGCATTCGCAAAAGGTTTAAAAACTAATTGAAATTAGACTAATTATGGTTAGTATAACTAGATTTAGTGATCTTGAGAAGTTCAGAAACACGGGAAGATGGGTACTCGTTTATGGCAGAAGAAAGGTGGGAAAAAGCTATTTTGTCAGGAATTTCGTAGAATATGACAGATATTTCTTTGTAGGCAGAAGCAGAACAATATTTGAGGACGATTCAACCTTAAGCTACGAGGTCTTTAGCAGGGAAGTCGTTCGATGCCTTGAGGCAGGAAAAACAGTTGTAATCGATGAAATACAGCGGCTTCAGGAGAATTTCTTCGATATCCTTCACAAAATCGGCGTGAAAGGGAGGCTTATCGCCATTTCTTCAACCCTTTGGATGACAAAGGAGCTAATCGGCAAAGGTTCGCCGCTTCTCGGCCTTTTTTCCGATTTCAGAATGGGTTTGATAGATGAAAGAGATATGCTCAGAAATCTCATGAACATGGTAAAAGACAGAAAGAAACTTCTGGAGCATGCAATATTCCTCAGAGAACCCTGGCTGGTTCCTGTTTGGGAAAAGGCTGGAGATTTCTTCAAAGCAATTCCTCCAACTTCAAGGCTCACGGTTCCCGCGCTGATCGGGGAAATATTTACGGAGGAGGAAAGGAGCTATTCCCGCATCTATGACGCTATACTGAAAGCGGTTGCTGATGGAAAGGGTATTTCAACAGAAATAGCATCGCAACTGTACTCAAAAAAGCTAATTCCTGCACAGGATCCGAGTCTCGTTCATCCGTATTTGAAAATACTTGAAAGCATTGGGATCCTAGAAAAGGTGAAGGTTCACGGAAAGAACAAGTACCATTACTGTCACGTTTCGCCTGTCGTGGACTATTTCTACTATCTAGATGCAAAATACGGCATAAGCGAGAGGGAGTTCGAGGAAGTTCAGGCGAGAAAAGTTTTAGATCTTAAAATTCCAAGGTATGCGGAGCAGTTTATCGGAAAGCTGCTTTCGAAATCAATGGGGCTATGGCAGGAGAAAATAGTTGAAAAAGATTTCGAGATCGACATTGCTCTGACAGACTTCAGAAAACTCGTTGCGGTTGTTGAAGTGAAGTGGAAGGAAAGCATGGAAAAGGGCGAGTTAAAGGCGGTAGAAGAGAAGCTCTCAAAAATTCCATGCAGAAGAATTCTTTTTGTTCCGAGAAAGGAAGATCTGCCATCAGAACCTGAAAAAGTTGAAGTTTGGGATGTAGAAACGATTCTTCGCGAACTGTGAATTCTCGGAGAGGGAAAAGCCATGATCGAAATTGGATCTAGAAAGATGGCCAGAAAATCTTTAAATTCTTCGCAATAGAATATTTTCAATGCTAAAGGAGCAGATCCTTGATCTGCTGGAAAAGGACAGGGAATTCAGATATGCCGTAGCGGGGCTAATAGGAATGCAGGAGATACTGCAGAGGCTTGACAGGCACGAGGAAACTATGCAAAAGATGCTTGAAAGGCTTGACAGGCATGAGGAAACAATGCAAAAGATGCTTGAACGGTTGGATAGACACGAGGAAACAATACAGAAAATACTGGAAAGGCTCGAAAGGCATGAGGAGACAATGCAGAAAATGCTTGAACGGTTGGATAGACACGAGGAAACGCTGCAGAAGATACTTGAAAGGCTTGACAGGCATGAGGAGACAATGCAGAAAATGCTTGAAAGACTTGACAGGCACGAAGAAGCTATAAAAGGACTGTGGGAGAATCAGAACAGGCTGTGGGAGGAAGTAAAGGCACTGAGGGAAAATCAGGAAAAGCTTTGGCAGAGCCAGGAGGAGCTTAGGAGGGAAATGAACCTCGGATTTAGGAGATTCGAGGACAGGCTTACCACCTGAAAGCCTCGCCCTTCAGGGCGGGGATGGCAGGAAAGGCTTATAAAGGCTCTAGTGGCTAGCGTATGACGAAGCTCAAGTGCCCGGGTCGGGTAGCATGCTGGGTAGTGAGGGTTTCCTAACCCTGACAATCAAGATGAGGGTTAGGCCCGAGCCCGAGTGCGAGGAAGAGCTCGTGGACTTGCTGAAGAGGTACAGAGACGCGCTAAACCACTCAGTCGAGAAGATCGTCAGAGAGAAGGCCACATCACTTTCTAGGGCCCACGCGCTACTCTACCAAGAGCTCAAGGAGAAATTCGCTCTGCCCTCTAGGATAGCCATGGACTGTTACAGAGAAGCGCTTTCAATAGCCAAGTCTTGGCTCAGCAATCCGAATAAAGGGACGATGCCGAAGGCGAAGACTTTGAGGCTCTGGCTAACGCCGAGCCTGAGCTATAGAATCAAAGGCAACTATGTCGAGGTCTTGGGAGGCTACAGGCTCAGAGTTATCGGGTGGGACAGGGGGTACGACCAATATCCAAATGGAGAAGCTAGGCTGATGTACAAGGACGGCAAGTTCTTCCTCATGATCTTCAAGCGAGTCCCAAGGCCTTCGAAGTACGCTCCAAAAGGCGTTCTGGCAGTTGACATTAACGAGAAGGAGATCGTTTTCGGCAACTGTACGATAGAGGAAAGGAGGGAGACTGCCATAGAGAGAGCACTTCATTACAAAAAACTCGCTGAAAAGCTGCAGCAGAAGTATTCCTTTAGCAAGTACAACGCATGGCTGAGGAGGAGAGGCATCCTCAAGAGGGTCAAGCACTTCCACAGAAAAGCCCGCAATATCATAGAAGACTGGGCGAAGAAGGTCTCGCGCGAGATAGCTGAACTCGCCAAACGGCATCACTACGCCATTGCCAGGGAAGACCTGACGGGCCTAATAGAGAAGCTTAGAGAACTGCCGGGGGATCATAAAGTCGCACTTCTCATCCTGAGCTACAGGAAGCTCTCATTCTGGATCGACTGGCAGTGCGAGAAGCTAGGAGTCCCAATAATCCCAGTAGAGCCTGAGCACACTTCATCCATTTGTCCCAACTGCAGTTCTAGACTGAGGGAGAACGGCTACAGACGGCTCAAATGCCCTAGGTGTGGTTTGGAGGAAGATAGGGACAGGATAGCAGTCTTGAATATTGAGAAGAGGGCTCTTGAGCAGCTGGAGCCCATATCTGGGGGACCTCTGACCGCCCCGACTGCCCCGCAGATGACAGATGTATTCCCGAACAGATGCGGGGAACCGAACCGCCCTTTCAGGGCGGGGAGGAGGTCAGAGCCTTGGGAGCGAGATGGGGAATATTCAGCGAGGAGTCCTTCAGGAATGCTGTGAAGGAAATTGCGGAGAAGGAATTCGGGGCCAGGGTTGAAAGGTGGACCGGGGATGATGAAAGGGGTTATGAAGCAGTTTCTCCTAGCGTAAGTTTATTAACTTGAATTACTTAAATAACCCAGATGCTGAGAAGCTCTACACGACCGGTGAAGTTGCCAAGATATTCGGTGTGTCTTACGTAACTGTGAAGAAGTGGGCTTACTCGGGGAAGATCAAGTACATTAAAACGCCCGGCGGCAAATACAGCGAGATTAAGAGGCTCCTTGGCGAAGCACCAAAAGGCAATGAGAAAACTCGTGGAGGCAGTTAAAGATGCCGTTAGAAACCGTTAAGCTCACTGCAAGCTTCAAGCTGAATGGATCAATTCCAGAGGGCATTTTCTCGACGTATAGGGAAGTATTGGATCAGCTGCTTGATCATGCCTGTGCAAAGGGAATAACCAGCTTCAAGAGGCTTAAGGCGGAGAAATACCGGGAGCTGAGGGGGAAATACCCTAATCTGCCCTCCCATTACATCTACACAGCATGCCAGATGGCCTGCTATATCTACAAGAGCTTCAGGAAGCTCAAAAGGAAAGGGTTGGCGAAAGCTGAGAAGCCCGTCTTTAAAAAGCAGGTTGTAATGCTGGACGACCACCTGTTCAGACTCGACCTTGAAAGCTGGGAAGCCTCGATAGCTGTCGAAGGCGGCAGGATTAAGCTGGAGTTGCTTCACGGGACGTACCACGAGAAGTTCAAAGAGATGAAGATTGGCCAAGCTTGGCTCGTGAAGAAGGGGAGCGACCTCTACCTGAAGGCCGTCTTCTCCAAAGTCGTTGAAGTAGCGGAGATGGATGGGAAAGCAGTAGCTGTTGACGTGAACGAGAACAATATCGCCTTCGGCACTTTGGAGCGTGTGGAGAACAGGGAAACCAAGGAAAGAGCCATAAGGACTGCCTATTTCCTCAAGCGCAGAAAGCTGCAGTCCAGGCCCAGGCTGAACGAGAAGCAGCTGATGGCGAAGTATAAGGGCAGGGAGCGCAGAAGGGTTGAAGCCATATACCACAGGATCGCCAAAGAGGTTGTTGCGAAAGCGTTGGAAGTTGGAGCCTCGACCATTGTGATGGAGGATCTCGAGAAAATCAGGAGGAAGCATAAAAAGGGGAGATCGAAGGCCATAAACGGCAGGCTCAACAGGTGGAGCTTTAGAAAGTTCCAGAACATCGTAGACTACAAAGCAAGGCTCGCAGGGTTGAACGTGAAGTATATTGAGGCTGATTACACTTCAAGCCTGTGCCCGATATGTGGGGAAAGATTAAGCCCGAATGGGTACAGGCAAATGAAATGCTCCGAATGCGGGTTGGAAGAAGATAGGGATGTTATAGCGGTGAAGAACCTGCTCCGCAGGTACCAGATGGATGTGGGGGCATCTTCCGTTCACCCCGAAGGCCCTCCCATGAAAAGAGGAGGGAAGGGATGAAAGTTAACGCTAGACCAGAACGGCTTTGTATTCGGAAAGCCAGCAGTTGTTGACATCGACTTGGTTATAAGGGATGGAAGGGTTATTCTCATCGAAATAAAATCAAGCATAAGCATCGCAGATGTTGCGATCTTCGCAAGGAAGGCGGAGTTCTATGAAAGCTCCGAGGGAATTAGGGCATCAAGGCTGATCATGATATCCCCTTTCATAGAAGAAAAGGCAAGGGAAATTGCTGCGAAATTCGGAATTGAGCTTATAAGCTACTGATTTAATTTTAACCTTATTTTTGCTCTGGATGGAATTGGGTTTTGATTAAAATATGAAATGATTTAAGGCTCAATCCACACATTTGCAGGAGTTATGGATGCCAGCTGTTACCATTGTTCTTTTATTGTGATGCAGCATATGCAATTTTGCCGAGCCCTGACGATAGGCATTCATGCGGCATAATTTTGCAAAGGGCTTCCTTGCCTTTAAGCACGACTTCCTAATTCCTTCGATTTATGATATTTTTTGGGTTTTGAATTGGATCAAATCTCGCTTACGAGGATCGTTCCGAGAATTATCATGGCTATTCCAAGCAGCACTCTGGCAGAAATCGCTTCCGATAGAAGCAGAAAGGAAAGAACGGCCGTGAACATTGGGTATATTGCGGTTATAGGAACAGCCCTGCTCGCGCCGATACTCTTGAGGGCTTCAAAATAGAATATCATTCCAAATGCGCCGCTTATCGCTCCAGAAATTAAAAGAAGCAGAATTCCAGCTGATAACTTGAACTCGGTTTGCCCCAGAACAAAAGAGATTGCGAGAATAGCCAGAAATCCACCGAATGCTCTAATCACTATCGCCGGATAAATCGGAACCTCTTGTAGCGCATATTTGTCGAGTATAGGTGCAATCCCCCATAGAAATGCAGAAATCAGCGCAAGCATTTCACCCTTCATGGCCCTGCAAATTCCTTGAAGCTAAAATTCTTTTCCTTTCAGCTGGGGATCAGGGACCGATATAGCCGCGGGCGGTCTGGCATATCACAACCTTGAGCCCGATCGATTTTAGTGCATCCCAGATTTTCTTCATTTCCTGAAAGCTCGGTCTCGAAATTTTCCTGTTTCTGAACTCTGGCCGGTAATCTAGAACGCACACCTGTATTTCGGGATCTATTTTGCAGATCTCTTCGCCGATTTTCAGAACTTCTTCAACCGATATCAAATCCTGATTGTAGGGTATTCCAACACCCACGAAAACTCTGTCGCTGTAGTTTTTTGCCAAATACCTGAAGGCATTCCAGGAGGTTCTGTGGTATTTTTCTGCAAGTTCCCTCTCCGATATACCAGTTATTTTCATGAAGGTTTCAACGCTGAAACTTTTTAGATCCGGTCCGATATCAGTCACGCCGGCTTCAACGAGCTCGTCTATGTAGTCTTCTGTCAGCAGGGTAGCATTTGTGTCCACGTGAAACCTCGCCCTCTCATCCCTGTTCAGCGATCTAAGCTCTTCAATGTATCTAACAAGCCATTTTCTGTTTAGCGTACACTCGCCGCCTGAAATGGCCATTCTGTCAACTCCGTATCTTCTCCTCGCTAGGGTCATCAGGATTGCAGCCTTTCTGGGATCCAAGGCTTCTCCCTTTCCGCAGTATGTTGTGGTCCAGTTCTGGCATTGCGGGCATCGGAGGTTGCATCCACAGGCAAAAACGGCCACCTCTATGTAGTATTTCCCCTTTAGCCACCATGGGGTTCCCACACCGCCTACAGGATGGCCCATCCAGCCGTGGACTATTCTGAGGGGAACAAAGCTTTCAGGGAGTTCTGTCGAAATATTCATTCCCTCTTTAATCTTCGTAATGCAGCTTGGTTTGATAACTCCATCAATTTCTAAAGCGCAGCTGTAGCAGCCTCCGGAATTGCAGGGTGCGAATATCCCCTCTTTTTCCGGGAATTTGGATATTTCATAGCCGAGCAGCTCCAAAGCCTTTAGAACCGTTATCCCCTTTGGAACGTAAAAATGCTCCCCATCAACGCATATCCGGATTTCAGGTCTTTTTTGAACCTCAAAAAGCTCTATGGCCTCATTTGGACATGCAAGATAGCAGGCTCCGCATCCGGCGCATTCAGATTGGTTCCCGACTCCACCACTCGGACAGGCAACTATCTCATCGCATGTTCCGCAATTCAGGCACCTTTCCGGGTTTTTGGTTGCTGAGAAAAACCGCACCCTTTCTGCGTTCCGCATCAAAGCAAATTTCGTATCATTTTCGATAAAAGTTTTATTCATAAGATTTAATTATAAAATATCTTGATTTATAAAAATTGGTGTCCAGAAAACCCAAAACTTTAGCTCTGGGATGAATGGGCAAAGCTTAGATAGTGCACTCCCAAGTTCTACCATAGATGCAGGCATGTTGCCCAAGTCAATGAAGTGGATTCAGATGCACGAACAATAGCCCATGCCTTAACGAGAGGCATGGGATGGGGGGCTTGGCTTTGAACCGGCAGATAAGAGGGAAGGGCGTAAAGCTCCCTTAACGCCGGAAGCTCCCGACTTTAGCCGGAGTAGTTCACCCCCCCCTTGAAGATCAATGTCTCAGAAATCATATATATATTCTGAATAACTTAAGCTGTGAATCTGCAGGATCTCAAGTCAAAGATGCTCGCTCTGCTGAAGGAAGATATCGAGTTCCGCTATGCGGTAGCTGGAATGCTGGGATTAGAGGAGATAATGCGAAGGCTGGAGAAGCACGACGAAAAGTTCGAAGAAATCCTTCGAAGACTGGACAGAAATGAGATTGAGCTTGCAAAGCTTAGAGAGGACATGATCACCGGCTTCAGAAGACATGACGAAATACTCGAAAAACATGCACAAGAGATTGCGAAGCTTAGAGAGGACATGATCATCGGCTTCAGAAGGCATGACGAAATACTGGAAAGACATGCACAGGAAATTGCAAAGCTCAGAGAAGATTTCAACAAGATGCTCGGGAAACTGGATAGGCTTGAGATGCGTATGAACTCGCTTGAGAAAGAAGTGGGGAAACTTGACATGCGCGTTAGTTCTCTCGAAAGCGCGATGATAAGCGGTTTTGGTGAGCTGAGCAAATTTGCTGGAATAACCTTTGAGGAATTTGTCAGAAAGTTCCTTGCGGCAGGAATGAAAAAGGCTGGCGAAATACCTGAAGGAGCAGAATTCTCTAAAAGATTCGTTGACGGGGAGGAGATAGACATATTCCTCGAAAATCCGCTGATAGTCGGTGAGGCCACGAGTTATGCGGAATCGGCAGAGGAGATTATGAAGCTCCTGAGAAAAGCCGAGCTCGTTAAAGCAAAATACTCAAAGGAACCCAGAAAGATACTGGTTGTGCTCACCGCCAAGAAAGATGCGGCCAAAGAAATGAGGAAACTGGCCAAGGAAAATGGAGTTGAGCTTATAATTGGAAAGGTCGTTGATTAATTTTTGCCTTCTCGATTTTGAAAGATTTAAAAAGATCACAGCGAAAGATTGAAGGCCGCATTTCTGAATCCCACGCCCCTCAGCCTCATGAAATTCCTTCCAAGCCTGCTCTCCCTGAATCCGGGTATAAGGATGTAGTCGAGGGCGCTCCCTTTGGCCATGTCTATCTCTGCATGCCTCACGAGGCCGGAGAACTTTCCTCCGGAGAGTCCATCTCCCAAAACGGAGTAGCCCTGGGCAGTTTCCTTGACAAGTTTTGCGCCGTCAAGACCCCTCATTGTCCTTATTTCGGCTATTTTATCGAGCCTCTTTTTCAGTTCCTTTTTTACCCTTTCAAGCCTTGAAATCCTGCCCGAAAGGAGTATAATTTTCGGATTCTGCACGACGTAGTGCATTTGGTGAACTGCCTTGCATATGCCCTCAATGAAGGCCTCAAGGCACAATTTTCCCTTCAAATCCTTTTCTGATTTTTCCAGCAGTTCTTCAGGAGCCATGACTCCTGCAATCGATGCGCATCCTGTTGTGAATACGTCCTTTTTGTCAAAGAATCCAACCGCCTGAGCAACCTCCAGATCGAGGGCACCGGCTGTGAGGAATCCCGGTCCGGGAGTCATTGAACCGCCTATGCCGTCGACTATCTTTCCATTCTCGATTCCCATCACCGCATTGTATCCGAAGCCTAGCTCGACATGGATGTAGCTAACCTTGCTGTATTCGATTCCGAATTCTTCTGCAACCTCATGTATCCCCAGAGTGGCAACGGAAAGCTTGTCCGCCGTTCCGAGATCTATTCTGTTCAGCTTTCTGTGCAGCGGAACGGTCTGGAGGTTTATAACTCCAGGAATCATTATTTTCTTTGCCCTGAACTCGTAGAGCTCCTTTGCGAACTTCACCATCGCTAAGTATATGTTTGCCCCCACAACACCCTTCGCCACGCCTTCTTCGATTTCCTCCTTTGTCGTTGCGAGCACGAACGTGTAGTACCACTCCTCCAGCAGCCCTTTTGGAATCTGCTCCATGCTCATAACCTCAACTCCGTAGCCGGAGGGAACAACTATTACATCCAAGGGCCTCAGCTCGTTGATTTTCTCAATCAGAATTCCCGGATTTGCTGCAGCATCCTTTGTTTCCACGGAAGCCTCGCCGGCTATTTCCCCCCTTTCGAGAAGGCAGAGATCCATCGACTTCGTTCCGGGATCTATTCCTAGAACCCTCATGAATGGAAAAAAATGCGGCACTATAAAATATTAACTCCGTAATTCCTGGGAACCCCCAGCTCAACCGCGGCCTTTATTCCGTGCTCCGAAAGCCAGTCCTCTGCCTGCTCTTTTATCCTTTCATAATCCCTCCTGTATATTAATCCGTAGAGTGTCGGGCCCCATGAGCTCTGTCCGAAGCCGTATGTTTTCTGCCTAAGAAAATCCGTCAGGATCTCTATGTCCTCCCTGAAAATGCCCCCTTGGTAGTCTTCGAAATGCTTTCCAACCAGAACCTGAATTTCAGACAAAAATCTGCCGAAATCCTCTATGCTCCCCTCCCTTATCGCCGGAATTAGTCCCATGAGTATTCTGTGGGATATCTTTTCGGCGATTTCGCTCTTTCCCGAAATTGAATCCATTATCCTCCTTTCCTCCCTTTCATCAAAACCTCTCTTCACCCTTGGAATCAGCAGCAGGAATGCCCAGCTTTCGGGTATCTTCTCCCTGAAAACCAGCGGCGGAAAGTCCCCTTTTACCCCTCCATCGATTACGAATCCTCCGTATTTGAAAACATACGTGCTCGCAGCAGAATTCTTTCCCCTCCCGAGTGCTTTAGAGATCTCCTCTATTTCGGCATCGATTTTTTTGAGCCTAGCAACGCCGAGACCCACGGCTAATTTGAGCTGAGTCGTGGAACCTAGGCCAACATGCCTCTCTATCTTTCTCTCAACTTTTATCAGGAAATCAAAGCCCGTCGAATATCTTTTGTCCATCTTTTCCAGCGCATCCTCTATGTCCTCCCTGTCCTCCCTTTCGGCAATGATTTCTGTCCCCTCTCTCTCCTCAATCCTTACCAGATACCCCCCTTCGATTCCCGCCCCCAGGGAACCGAACCTCCTTCCAAGGCTGCCTGAGGGATCGATAATTCCGAGATGCAGTCTGCGGGGTGTGTCGATCAGCATACCAAGTTCATCTGGTGATCATCTTTTTTGAACCTTTTCCCAGTTTTTCAACAAATATTCTTGCCTAAAATGGTTCTCCGAAGTACTTTTCGAGAACCTTTTTCAGAGCCCTCCTGAGGATTTCGGAAAGGGTCGAGGGAGCTATTCCAAAATGCTCAGCGACTTCCTCGAGCTTTATCTTTTTCGGAAAATCGAAATAACCCTTTTCGAATGCAAATCTAAGAACCTCTTCCTCCCTAAAAGTGATCTCGCTTTTTCCCGAGGGTTTGGCCTTGTAGCTGATCTCAAACTCAACCCTTCCGGATTCAAGCTTTTCAATCAGATTCAGGAAATCCTCCTCGCTGCAAATTGCTTTCCATGTTACAGAGTTATCTTTTATCTCTACAGAAGTTAAAATGCAGCCCGATTCGATCAAGGGCAGCGCGACAAAGCAGCTGTGTTCTTTTAGCAGAATTCTCGCATCCCTTTCTGAGGTCATCAAAGCCTCGCACTGCGGAGGAAGGTTTGAAATTATCTCCTCTATTCTCCTCGCCTTCAATCGAAGTAGCCCTCTGACGGACTCATCCTTCACCGCCAAACCCTCGATTTTAAGCACACAATCCTTGGCAATCTCCCTGAGACAGCCCAGAGCGCAGTTTTCCGGAAGCTTCGTTCTAATGTGAACCTCAAACACAGCCCATATTTCTTGGGGAGAAAATAAAGTTTTGCGAACATTTTCGGGAACAAAGATTTATGAATGCCCGGCTATCTACCCCATGGAATCGGAAAGGGTTAGCTACCACGATAGCATTAACGAGATGTATCGAAAAGTGAAGTCTGAAGGAGTAACGAATGTTTTTGACCGTTTCAAAGCGCAGGAAAAGGGAAGATGCCCATTCTGCAGTGCCGGTTTGAGTTGCCAGCTTTGCAGCATGGGTCCTTGCAGAATAGGCAAGGATAAGCCATATGGGGCATGCGGAATCGATGCGGCGGCGATGGTGATAAGGAACTTCGTTCATAAAAACATGCTGGGAACCGAAGCCTACACGTATCATGCTGTAGAAGCTGCGAAAACTCTTAAGGCAACCGCTATGGGAAAAACTCCCTACGAGATAAAGGATGCGGAAAAGCTCAGGTGGTTTGCTGAGAAGCTTGGAATAAGTGGAGGAGACGTGAAGGAGCTGGCAGTGAAGGTTGCAGACTTCGTAATTGCCGATCTGGGATCCGTTGGAAGGAGCAGGATAGTGGAGATTTTTGCCCCAGAAAAGAGAAAAGAAATCTGGGAAAAGCTCGGAATAACCCCTTCTGGTGTTTTTCAGGAACTGCTGACCGTTGGGGCATCTTCAATGACAAATGTAGACAGCAACTACATTTCTCTGGCAAAGAAGAGCATGTCCATGAGCATAGCAACTTGCCTGGCAGCTCAGCTTTCGCTGGAGATAATTCAGGACATCCTGTTCGGAACTCCGATGCCGCACGAAAGTTATGCTGACCTCGGCATCCTAGATCCGGAGTTCGTCAACATAGCCGTCGATGGGCATGAACCCTTTGTTGCAGTTGCATTGATAAAGCTGGCGGAGCGTGAAGACGTGCAGAGGAGGGCGAGGGAAGCGGGGGCAAAGGGATTGAGGATAATCGGATTCATAGAGACAGGCCAGGAGGTTTTGCAGAGAATAAGCAGTCCTGTTTTTGCAGGAATAGTTGGAAACTGGATCGTTCAGGAATTTGCCCTTGCAACGGGATGCATCGACGTCTTTGCAGCGGATATGAACTGTGCCCTCCCATCTCTGCCAGAATACCAGCGCTACGGAGTTAAGATAGTGCCTGTTAGCAAACTGGTCAGATTCCGGGGAATAAATGATGGCCTTGATTACGAGCCCGAGAAGGCTGAAGAAATTGCCATGAAGCTTGTGGAGATTGCAATCGAAAATTTCAGAAAAAGAGATAAAAATAGGGCGGTTAGAGTTGAAAGAAAGCAGAAAATAATCGTAGGTTTCTCTCCTGAAGCGATTCTGAAGACCCTCGGCGGCAACCTGAAGCTGCTAATTGAGGCGATAAAGAGCGGGGAAATAAAGGGAATAGTGGCCCTTGTTAGCTGCACAACGCTGAAAAACGGCCCGCATGACTACAATACCGTAACGATAGCGAAGGAGCTGATAAGGAGGGGCATTCTTGTTCTCTCAATGGGCTGCGGAAACGCTGCGCTGCAGGTTGCGGGTCTGACGTCTTTCGAGGCAGCTGAAATCGCGGACGAGAAGCTAAGGAAAATCTGCAAGGCTCTGAAAATTCCGCCAGTTCTAAGCTTCGGTACATGCACCGATGTTGGCAGGGCTGCTTATTTTGTCGGAATGCTGGCAGACGCGCTCGGAGTCGACATACCACAGCTACCGATAGCCGCGACGGCTCCGGAGTACATGGAGCAGAAGGCAACGATAGATGCCGTATTCGCGGTTGCTTTTGGGATAACAACCCACGTCTCTCCGGTTCCTCCAGTAACTGGAAGCGATGCCGCGGTGAAGCTTCTAACTGAGGAAGTTGAAAATCTCACGGGAGGAAAAGTGCTGGTTGAAGAGGATCCTTTGAAGGCAGCTGAGCTGGTAGAGAAGGTGATCCTGCAGAAGAGAAAGAATCTCGGCTTCAGTTAGTTTAAATTTTTTATAAAAAAGGTTTGGAATTTCCTAAAAAAAGCCAGCGAAAAATCTGAAAGCTGGAATATCTGGCTCTGGCAATTCGGGAAAGAGCAAAAAGCTTTTCATTGAGTCGAAAAATATTTATCCTTCCGAATTCATTCAGAGCAATGGCATTGAAGATAACGATAATAGGCAGAGTCCACGAAGTGGATTGCGGAGTCGGCTACAGGGCTTTTTTGCTTGAGGAAGCAGACAATCTCCTGATTCCAAAATTCGAAGCGAGAAATGCTAAAATAGACGGAAGAGAAGCCGTGATAGTTCTCATCGATGGGGAAAAAGAGCAGATCGAGAGCTTTGTCAGATTCGTGAGGGAGAACAAGCCAGAGAAGGCTGTAGTTGAGGAAATAAGGGTTGAGGAATACCATGGAACTGTTAGGGACATCGAAAAGTTCAGGGCAAGCTTTACTTCGATACAGCTCTCCAAGATAGTCCAGATCGGTATGGAAATGGTCAGGAAGTGGGATTCAAAGTTGAAGGAGTGGGGGTTTTAAATTTTCTAGAAATCATACATATTTCATAAGCCTGGTCCAGGTTCCGATCTCTAGGAAGCTGTCTTTCACATTTTCCTCCATTTCCCTGAACATGCTGTATGGTACAGAAAATGTGAAAACGTCATCTCCGATTAAAGCGCGAACGTTCAGCCTCGCATCCAAATCCGTCAACCCTACAACGGCCCTCGGTCTTTCCGAACTCATCTCCCTGTAGGGATATATTCCTATCTGATGGCAGCCTGCACCCATTGGGATGATCACGTTGTCGTTTGTTTCTCTGGAGTAATTCGCGAGAACGACGAGTGCCGAGAGCTGATGCGGATTTGCGATGAATACAACGACAACGGGTTCTTCTTTCTCGACCTTGCTCAGCGGTTTGAATATAACATATTTTTTCTGAATTTCAACTGCCGGCAATTTTTCAATGAACTTCCTGACAAGTTCTGGGCTTTTCTTGTATCTCTCGCCATTCAGCATTTTTTCGTACAGCTCATCTCTGAGCTCGTCTTTAATCTTTTCAAGGACTTCCTCTTTCCAGCCCTTGAAGCCCGTGGAGAGAAATCTGCAGAATCCTTCTATTCCCCCGATGAAATCGTAGTATCTGTTTCCAAATCCGAGTCCTGTTGCGCCGCCTTGGCAGCCGTAGTGCTCCCTGTCAAATGCAACGATCTCGCCCCTTGCAGCTCTTGCCAACATCCAAATGACGCACCCCCACTGCCCCTTCTTGAATTGTTTTGCCCCTTCCGGTATTTCATCGCTCCAGATTATTGCTACGGGCTCAAATTTTAGCTTTAAAACTTCGGCTATTCTGCTCTTCATGATCAGAGTAGGCGAAAATATAAAAGCCTTTTTCGTTTCTTTTTTGCAATCAAAAAATCTTTTTAAGAAATAAAGAGCAGAAAAATCATGCACAGGAAATGCGAGAGGTGCGGAAACTGGGCACCTCACATAAAATACTACTACTTGGGTTTCTGCGCTAAAAGAGAGGACATAAGCCTCAGGGATTTCTCCTGTGAATTCTACACAGAAATCAAGCTGGAAGGAGAATTCTTCTGGTGTGAGGACTGCAAATCCCTAATTAGTTTTTTGGAGCTTGAAAATCACATGGAAATGGGTCACAGAATCTTCAGGGGCGTTTTTTTGGACAGCGATTACAGGGAAGAGATATATGAGGGTTGACCTCAGCATAGCAATAGGAGGATTTCAGGGAGGCGGAATAGAGTCTGCGGGACAGATAGCGGTGAGGGCATTCGCAATAAAGGGCCACGAGGTTTTTGGCAGCAGGGAATATCACAGCAACATAGTCGGAGCACACAGCTATTATCACATAAGGGTCGGCGGGAAAGCGCTGAGAATGCCCTTGGATGCGCTGATAGCACTGGATGCGGAAAGCGTTTTCACACACTTTCGCAATCTTAGGAAAAAGGGAGTTCTGGTCTGTGATAAAGGCAGCCTTGAAAAGAAGGCTTCTGAAATCCCATCGATGAGTAGGGAATTGAAAAGGAGGATAGAAGCGGCGTATGGCAGCGTTACGCTGGGTCAGATTTTGGAAAAGCTTGAATTGAATCTGGTAACGCTTCCGATGGCAGAACTGATCGGAAAACTTTCTGAAACTGTGAAAAAGCCCATGAGCTCTGTTTCGAGGGCTTTGAATGTCATGGGGCTGTCTGCAGGGCTTTACCTGCTCGGTCTCGACGAATCAACGATAAGAAAAGCTGTGGAAAAGCAGTTTCAGAGTCCCGAAATCAATCTGGCCGCGGTGGAAATAGCGCTGGAGGAAGTGGCCGGAATGGAGAGGGGCGAAATCCCCGACGGAATAAGGCGTGAGAAATTAATTCTGACGGGCTGCGAGGCTGTTGCGCTTTCAAAGCTTTTTTCCAGAATCGAATTCATGAGCTTTTACCCTATAACTCCCGCAACGGATGAGGCCCTTTTTATTGAGGAAAACAGGGGAAAAACGATAACAGTTCAGGCGGAGGATGAAATTTCAGCAATTGGAATGGCCCTTGGAGCGAGCATTGCCGGTTTGAGGGCAGCGGTTACAACAAGCGGTCCCGGATTCAGCCTAATGAATGAGATGATAAGCTTCGCAGTCCAGGCCGAGATTCCCATAGTCATAACGCTCTGGATGAGGGCTTCCCCCAGCACCGGGATTGCTACGAGGACAGGGCAGCAGGATCTGCTTCATGCAATTTTCTCCGGGCACGGAGATCCGTTTAAGGCCGTAATTGCTTCGGGCGATCATGAGGAGGCAATTGAAGATGTTCGACTCTCTTTTAAACTTGCGGAGGATTTCCAAATGCCGGTCGTTCATCTGCTCGACAAGTACATAGCCTCCTCGCTTGCAGCCGTGGAAAGGGAGAAATTCGCTCCTCTACTGAAAAGGGAATTTTCCGCCCCTTCTGAAAATTATCTGAGATACATGATCACTGAAGATGGAATAAGCCCGTTTCTTCCGGTTGGGATGGCGACGATGATCGTTAGCAGTCTTGAACACAATGAATACGGATTTGCGAGCGAGGACCCGGTTTTAAGGGAGGAAATGATGCTGAAGAGGATTAGGAAATTCAGGAAGCTTGCAGAAAATGTTGCGGAGAAAAGCTACTCCGTTTATGGTGAAAGAAACGCTGAGATGACGATAATTTCTTTCGGATCGACAAAGAATGCGATACTGGAAGCGATGGAGCAATTGGAATTTCATACAAAGTTCATCCAGCTTAGGATTCTCTGGCCTTTCCCCGACATCTCGGATGAGGTGAGCTACTCCACGACTGAAGTCGGGAGCTTCCGGCGTTAAGAGAGGGCTTTACGCCCTCTTTCATCTGCCGGTTCAAAAGCCAAGCTCCCCCATCCCGCAGATCTCATTAACCTGCGGGCTATGTTTATGCATCCGTTCAAATCTCGACAGCCTTATCCCTTGCTGTCCGGATTAAGGCTGTGTTCAATTAAACAGCCTTTTTGCATCTTCATAGCATTTCTCATGCAAAAATTTCTTCGATTTTGAATTGCAGCTCAGGTACCACTTTACAAGTTTGAAATACTCGCCGAGCGTTTTATTTAAAGCCAGGATTTTTGATCTATTCGGCCTGAACACCTTGCCTACAACGCATATCTGGACTTCCTTCTGCAAGGAGACACCCCAAGACTTCTTAAACACAGAACTATTTAAACCTTGCCCATTCATCCCAGAGCTTTAGCTCTGGGTTTTCTGGGGCACCCATTTTTATAAGCGGAAAGGTTCTCTGCATAGAATCAAATTCCGGCCAGCTCTCATTTCTCCTGAATTGCTGCTGCAGGATTGATTGCGTTGCGAGAAAGCTGAATGCAAGGCCCCTTTATGTTAACGAAGTTCATAGGGCAATTGAAGAGGCTTTTAGCGGAAGAAGGGAGGTGATTCTCGGTGAAGGCGCATGAGTATCGCACGGATGCATGGATTCAGTGGTGTCCTGGATGCGGAAATTACGGAATTCTGACTGCGCTTCGTGAAGCTGTTTCGGAGCTGGAAATCGATCCCAAAAAGCTTGTCATAGTTGGCGGAATAGGATGCTCTTCCAGGATCGTATACTACATCAGGGGCAGCAACGTTCACACGATCCACGGAAGGGCAATTCCCGTTGCATCTGGAATAAAGCTCGCAAATCCGGAGCTCACGGTGATAGTTTCAGCCGGGGACGGGGATATCCTCGGCATCGGTGCAGCACATTTTGTAGCCCTTGGAAGGAGAAACATTGATTTGAAGGTTTTAATCCACGACAACTGGGTTTATGGATTAACGAAGGGCCAGGCAGCTCTAACATTGCCTTCCGGAGTAAAACTCAGGGCTATGAATTATCCAAACCCCCATGAGGCGCTGAATCCGCTGCTTCTGGCATTTTCCTGCGGTTACACTTTCATCGCGAGGGCTTATGCTTACCACGTGAAAAGACTCAAGGAAATCCTTTTGGAGGCAATAAGGCACAGAGGATCAGCTTTGGTTGACAAAAAAGATGACAAGCCTCACCCCTTCTAGGGGCCGGGGTAAAAGCTTAAAAATCTCCGAATACTTTAAAGTATAGAATATAGAATATAAGCAGTGGTGAAAGATGAAAAGGACTAACGTGGTTAAGCTAGTGGTGGATGGGGAAACACATGAGAAGCTGAAGGAGCTGGGCGTAATTACAGCAAAGTGTTGGAACGAAGTGAACTGGTTGAGGATGCAACAGTTCAAGAAGGGGGAGAGGGTAGACTTTGCTAAGTCTGAAAAAGAAGTATACGAGAAATACAAGCACGCATTGAAGGTCAACACACAGCAAGTTGCCAGAAAGAACGCTGAGAATTGGAGAGCTTCTTCTCCCTAATTAAGGCAAAGAAGGAGGGAAATTTGCCCAAGTGGTTCAAGCCAAGACCTCCAGGCTACTGGAGGGATGAGAGTGGAAAATACAAGCTGATAATCGTTATCAGGAACGACCGTTATGAAGTTAACGAGAGTGAAAGAACAATATACTTAAAGGACTTTGGCCTAACCCTAGGGTTTAAAGGGAAACTCAAGTGGCGTGGAAAAAAGGCAGACTAGAGATTATTTACAATGATGCTGGGAGGAGCTGGTATGCCCACATTCCAGTGGAGGTTGAGATTTTAGCCAAAGCCAAAGGCAGTTTGAGGGCTAGCGTGGACTTGGGAATCGTTAACTTAGCAACTGTCTATGCTGAAGATGGCACTTGGTACATCTTCAAGGGCGGCAGCGTACTTTCCCAATACGAGTGCTACAGTAAGAAGATAAGCAGGGTTCAGAAGGTTTTGGCAAGGCATGGGCAGAGGACAAGCAGAAGACTAAAGCTGCTCTATGATAAGAGGAAAAGGTTTCTGAGGCATGCTTTGAACAGCATGGTTAGAAAAACAATGGAGGAGCTGAAAGAGAGGGGAGTGAGAAAGATTGTTGTTGGCCACCCAAAAGGAGTTGCCAGAAATCACGGCAATAAGCTCACGGTGAACTTCTGGAACTACAGCTACATCATAAAGCGCTTTAAGGAGGTCGGTGAAGAATTGGGGATAAAGGTGACTGATGTTGGTGAACCAAACACATCTAGAAACTGCTCCCTGTGCGGGGATGCCCATAAAAATGGGCGAATCAAAAGAGGCTTGTTTAAGCGTCCCCGCATAGGAAAAGCCATAAATGCTGACTTAAACGGTGCAATAAATATCTTACATATCCCCGAGTCCCTGGGATCTAGGAACAGGGGGCAACTCCTGGGGAGGGATAGGGGTAACGGGCTGAAGGTCAGCTTGGTCTACCGCTGGACGAATGGAGCGGGGTGGGTAAAAAAACACCCCACCAGCTGTGAAGTGATGAAAATGAAGGCGGTAAACCACAAACCAATGATCCGCCCTGAGGGAACCCTCGCCCTTTAGGGCGGGGAGGAGGTCAGGGAAAGGGAAAGAATTCCGCTGGGAATATTCTACAGGGCTGAAAAGGATACATTCGAAAAAAGAATTGAGAAATTCGAAGTCGATCTCGAATCCGTGATAAGGAAGAAAACGGTCAGCTAACCCTCCTGAGCTTTATAGCCTGCTCCTGCTCTTTCAGTCCATATGCCATGATGACGAGATCCCCGAATCTGAGCTCTTCCTTCTTCTTAAGAAACTCATATGTTTTTTCAAGCCCCTCATCGTAATCCAGCGCGCTTATCTCGTAGGCCTTTATGCCCCATAGAATGCTGAGGGCTCTTGCAACTTCGATGTCTGGCGTTCCGACGTAGAATTCAACCGCAGGCCTTAGGAGGGCCATCCTTCTTGGAGTATTTCCGAATTTGCTGAAAACGACGAGCTTCGAATTTATGTCTTCAGCCAGCTCGACCACCCCTTTTGCAAATCTTTCGTTCAGCCCTTTAACGTCTCTGAACTTGTTTATCGTCAATTTTCTCTCCGTCGTCTCTATTATCTTTCTGAGCCATCTCACCGCCTCTACTGGATGCTTTCCAATTGCAGTTTCTCCCGTGAGCATCAGCGCATCCACGCCCTCGCTGGTTGCCGTGCTTATGTCCACTACTTCAGCCCTTGTTGGAATTGGATTCTCTATCATCGACTCCAGAAGCTGTGTTGCGAGAATCACAGGTTTTCCAATTTCAATAGACCTTTTTATTATTTTTCTCTGCAGATAGGGTATTTCCTCAAGTCCGAAGTTCATTCCAAGATCCCCTCTTGCAACTAGAACGGCGTCACAGAGTTCAACTATTTCATCAAGATTTTTAACGGCAGATTTTGTTTCTATCTTCGCTATTATTTTTGTTCTTTCCCCTCCGGACTTTTTTATGACTTTTCTGAGCATTTCCAGGTCTGAAGAACTTTTGACATAGCTCAGTCCGATGTAGCTGAACTTGTTTTTAACCGCGAATTCTATGTCGGCAAGGTCTTTTTCCCTCAGCAGCGGCAAGTCGAATTCCTTGTTCGCGACTGCAATCGTATTTCTGGAGCTTATCAAAGCATCTGTTAGCGCTGTGAGTTCAACGAATTCCCCTATTTCAGAAACGCGGAATCTGAATTTTCCGTCGCTCATTATTATGAGATCGCCAACCTCCAGCTGCTCGTAGACTTCTTTCACGGGCAGCGGAAGCTCTCTTCCCTCACTTCTTTCCGAGAGCACGAGCTTAATTGTTTCACCCTTTTTAACAGCAATCTGCCCATTCAGCTCTCCGAGTCTTATCGATGGCCCCCTGAGATCTCCGATGATTGCCAGCGGTTTTGAACAGATACTTTCAGCTCTCAGAACGTTTTCAACCATCGATTTCCACAGCTCTTCGTTTCCGTGCGCAAAGTTTATCCTGAAGCCGCTGACGCCTTCTTTGCAAAGGTTTATGACGGTGTTTAAATCGCAGGAAGCGGGGCCTAGTGAGGCGATTATCTTCGTATTCACAATCGATTTTCTCTGCGAAGTTTAATACTTTTGTCCATAGGAGAATAAAGAAAAGCTGCTGTGGAAAAATATTTATTTTTGGTAAAATATAGGAGTAAGGGAGATATGCTGATGGCCGAGAAAAAGGGAAAGCTGAATGGCGGAAGAGGATTTCTGGCGGATTGCAGCGCTGTATCCCCCCTTCTTGGTTTTGTACTGCTGCTGACGATTCTGATGACCGCAATGGCGATCATCCAATCCACCGCGGTTCCGCAGTGGAACAGGGAAGTTGAGGCGAAGCATCTCGACTCGCTTAAATATGAGGTTGCGGATATCGGCAGAGTAGTTGCAATTTCAGCTTCAACCGGCAATCCTGCGAAGGTTGTTCTGAACGCCGGTGTGAGCTATCCGAACTATTATGTCCTTTTTTCCCCAAGCAAAGCCTCAACAACTATAAATGCCGTTCCTCTGGCGATAAACATTTCCGGAAACATAGTGCTAAGCGAGCAGAGCGCGGCAATAGTTGTGGAACCGAATTACTACTACTATTCCAGGGTTTCCCTTATTTACGAGCATTCTGCGGTTTTGAGAGAGGAAATGAACGGCATAGTTATTCCCGAATCTGATCAGAGTGCTTTCAGCAGGAATTCCATTCATCTGGCAATAATAAAGCCAAATTTCCGCAGCTTTGCGACAACTGAGACTGCGAGCATAATTCTAGTTCCTGAATCCTACGGCGGAAGCCAGCTTTTCAGCGGAAGCATAGAATTCGAGTGCTACGATGAAAACACAGCAAAGTGGTGGAACGATACGCTGGGCAGCATTTATGGACATGATAAAGTTTCGGTTAATGGCAGAACGGTGAAATTGGAGAATCTACAGGAAATATATTTTTCAATTTCTGTATTTTCCGTCTATACTGTATCCAGAGGCGAAATTATCTTAAGCCCGAGTCCAAATATTTTGAAATTGTTACCGGTCTCAAAAACAGATTATAGCGTTTATTTTGGTTCTACTGTGATGCTTGTGGCTAAAGTGATTGATACCTATGGGAATCCTGTGAAAAAAGCCTCGGTGGCGATCTCTGATCCCTGTGCTGGAGCATCATCGCAGAAAAGCGATGAAAATGGGCTTGTTATATATTACTTCAATGCAAATTGCATCGGTGATAAAACCGTTACGCTAAGCGTTGACGGATACAGCCTCAATTTCAACATAAATGTGCAAGCAGTCTCCGGCAGTGGAGGCGGTAGTGGCGGAACTTTCGTACTTGAGTGGTACGGTGCGAATTTCGAAAGATTATCGGGCAATTATGAGTGGGATGTTGGAAACAAAGGCAATCTAACGAGTCTCTATGTCAGGGTATTATTCGATGGAAATGCCGTGCCAAATATACCGATTTACTTCGCTTTTAACAACTCCACGGTTGTAAGTGTTAACGATAAAAGTCCGAGCACGAATTTGACGGGTTGGGCGTATATAAACCTGACTGCAAACATGAACGGCACCGTTGCGGTTGTTGCCGTAGTTTCGGACAGTTCTGCAAGGCTAAATATAACGGTAACTGGAGTTGGACCAGCCAATCTGCCACCAACGCAGCCAAACATCCAGACAGACAAGAAGTACTATCGTGCTGGTGAGACTATAACCGCAACAGCTTACGGTTCGACGGATCCGAATGGAGATCGGGTAACCTATTATTACAGGTTCTTGGATTATACCTCTGGAGCGTTGCTTAGGGATTGGGATACCGGCAATACCTATACAGTGACTTCAAGCGAAGAGGGGCACGTGATAAGAGTGTATGCAAAGGCCTGCGACAGCAGCAATTCCTGTAGCATTGAAAACTACGTTGACGTTAGTGTGATTAAAGTTATTACAATAAAGCCATCCGCGGATTCATACGTTTACAGCGGTTCTGCAGGAACGAATTACGGAAATAGCCAACAACTGATCAGCGGGCTCTTGAATCGGGCAGACAGAATTTACAGGATCTATATAAAATTTGATTTGAGTGAAATCCCAGCCAATGCAGTTATCTTTGGGGCAAATCTATACCTCTACAAGTATTCAGGTTCAACTGGTGTGGCTATGAATGTTCATAGGGTTCTCTCCGGCTGGGAAGAAAATACTATAAACTGGAACAACAAACCAAGCTATGAACCAGCCTACACGGATCAGAGAGCATCTCCGAGTCACAACAACTGGATGTTTTGGAACGTTACTAGGGATGTTCGGGGATTTGTAGATGGTAGTTACAGCAACCATGGCTGGTGCATCAAACATAACGATGAAACTACGCTAAATACAAGGGTATACTTCCGTTCAAAGGAATATACAGATCCTTCGCAGGTGCCATATCTCTACATAGAATATGCCCTCAGAGTGGACTAATTTTTTGATGTTTTAACTAAAATTTTTAATTATAAAAATATTAAAGCTCTTCAAAATACTTAAAATCCGCCTGATGTTTTGAAAGCGTGCATGCATCGCTGATAAACTTCCTTGCACAGATATCGATAGCTTCATCGCTGCTCTTCATTCCATTATTCGCGAAGGAGCTCGGGGCGAGCGACATCGAGGTAGGGCTCATAACCTCCTTTTACAGCCTGGCAATTTTCATATCCTCTGGAATTTTTGGGAGAATTTCCGATCTTTACAGCAAAAAGCTAGTCCTTATTTTCGGTCTGCTCCTTTCCGCATTTTCATTCTTCGCCCAGTGCCTGGCAAGGAATCCGGTTCAGCTCCTCGCAATAAGAATTCTTGTCGGTTTTTCCATCGGGATTTTCCCCGCTGCGCTAACGGCTTATGCCTACAGGCAGAATGGGAAAATAGGACACTTCACATCATTCGGCAGCCTGGGATGGGCATTTGGGCAGCTAATTGCCGGGATAATTGCGATTTACTGCGGCATATTCATCCTTGGAGCATTTCTTTTCCTTCTATCCTTCCTGATCGCCCTCAGAGAGGATGTTCCCGATGAAAGGATATCCCGAAGCAGGAGCACGGCGAAAATTCTGAGGGAAAACCTTCCTGTATATTTTGCCTTTTTTATCCGCCATACAGGTGCAAGCGCCGTCTGGCTAGTCTTTCCCCTATACCTTTCCGAGCTGGGAATTTCGAAGTTCTGGATCGGTGCAATATACTTTGCGAACTCCTTTCTGCAGTTTCTTTTAATGCCGAGAATAGAGAGGTTCAACCCTTACCTTCTTTTGAATCTCGGCGCGGTCTTTTCTGGGCTAACTTTCCTCCTCTACAGCCTTTCTTCTGAGGTTTATCAGTTTCTCGCAGTTCAGTTCCTTATAGCATTTGGATGGAGCGCGATGTATGTTGGGGCGCTGAGGATAGCGCTTGAAAGGAATCCTGAAAAGAGCAGCGTTGTTGGATTTCTGAACTCGACGATCTATCTTTCAACAATTCTCGGATCATTGATAGGCGGAATAATTGCGGAGAACTTCGGATACAGATTCTGCATTCTTTTCGGAGCACTTCTGAGCTTTCTTGTACCATTTTTCAGGATAAGGAAGTGATTTTTAATCGCCCCGGCAACCGAAAAACATGAAGGTGTGCGGATTCAACAGCGTCATGGAAGCGCTGAAGACGAAGAAGGTCCAGAAGATATACTACTCCGATGAAAGCGGAAAAGTACGGGAAATCCTTGAAATTGCAAGGAGAGAAAAGATTCCCTGCTACAGAAAGAGCATGAGGGAAAAGATATGCGCCGAAATATCGCCCGTGAGTTTTTCGACCGTAGATGAAATAGCGAGGAAGGCGACGATGGAGAGGGGAACAATTCTTCTCTTGGACAACGTCAGCGATCCGCAGAATCTCGGGGCATGCATAAGGACCGCGGAATTCTTTGGCTGCTCTGGAGTAATAATAAAGAGATGGAGGGCGGCAGGGATAACTGAGGGAGTTTTGAGAGCCTCCGCTGGAGCGGTTTTCCACATCAAAATAGCGAGGGAAGACAATCTGACGAGCGTTGTCAAGAAGCTGAAGAAGACGGGCTTTTTCATCGTTGCAGCGGATCTGGATGGAGAAGATCTGCGGAGAACAGTTTTATCCCCTCCTGCTGTTCTCGTTGTCGGGGGAGAAGATAAGGGCATATCCAAGGGGATAAAAAGGCAGTGCGATCTGGTTGTCAGAATTCCCGGAACAGGAAGCGTGAAATCCCTGAATCTATCCGTTGCCTGCGGTATTGTAATGTTCGAGCTGTTTAAAAATAGGCCCAGTAACGCTTAACTTTTAGAACTGCTAGGAATTGCATCGTATGATCGAGGAACTCCTCCTCCTCATCGACAAGAACAGGTCGCAGATAAGCAAGATGGATGAGGATCTCTACGAAAAGGTGAGGAAGAGAATTGAGGAGCTTGAGGAAAAGAGAAAAGAGGATGAAAGGTTTGAAGATGAGATAAGGACCCTTAAGAGATTGCAGAAAAAGCTTTTCGAGCTCAGAACCGGGAAGATAATAAACGCGGCATGGGCCGAAGTCTGCGGGCAGGAGGTAAGTTTTTCCGAGGAGAATTTGACGGAGCCTGAAAGGATATTCTTCAGAAAGCTTGTTGAGATGATAGACAGCTTCAGAAGGGAGGTTTTTGAGGAGAAAAGGAGCAAGCCCGAAAGGGTTCTTGTAAGGATTAAGAAGGATATCGAGATCCTCGGAATCGATGGAAAAAGATATAAATTGCGAAGGGAAGATGTTGCCACCCTTCCGTTGGAAAACGCGGAAGTGCTGATAAAGGGTGGCATTGCTGAAAAGGTAGAGGTGAAGGGGCAATGAAGTATCCGAAGAAGGTTATGACATTCTGCAAGTATTGCAAGAAGCACACACTCCATGAGGTTGAGAAGGTTGGAAAAGGAAGGCCTAGCCAGCTGAAATGGATTAACAGGCAGAAGAGGAGAAGGGGCAAAGTTGGAAACCTTGGAAAGTTCAGCAAGGTCCCCGGAGGGGACAAGCCGACGAAGAGGGTGAACATAAGGTTCAGGTGCACAGTTTGCAAGAAGGCGCATACGAGGAAGACATGGAGGGTGAAGAGGTTCGAGCTGATAGAGAGGTGATGCAATGAAGAAGAGCAAGTTCATAAGGATCAAGTGCCCGGACTGCGAACATGAGCAAGTAATATTCGACCATCCCTCAACAGTGGTTAGATGTGTTGTCTGCGGGAGAACTGTTGCGAAGCCAACGGGGGGAAAGGGAGAAATTCTTGCAGAAGTGGTCAGGGTTTATGAGTGATTTGAGGGCTTTTTAGAAGTTTTCTTCGCAGCAATCAGATTGCGATTCTGAGAAACCTTTTCATAGCGATGAAGATGCTAGGACTTGGAACCTGAGCTAAGCTTATATCCCTCGTTTCCCCTTTTGATCAATGCTCTGGCTGCTCGCGGTGTTCATAGCATACTGGGCAATCATCGAGATACTGCGAATAAAGGGAAAGCTGGAAAAATACGGGAAGAATTACGGGCCAATTCTTCTGCTGAAAACAGCCAAAGGTCTTTCTTTCGTGGAAAGGATATCAAAGCCAAGGCTTTTCTGGAAGGCATTTGCAACAATCGGAATACCGCTGATGCTCTTCGGAATGGCTGTCATGATGGCCCTTTTGATGCTCGCGGACATAGTGATGCTCACATCCCCCCCAAAGCCATCCGAGCTGACATCTCCGCAGGCGGCCCTGCTAATTCCGGGAATAAACCCTTTTATCCCTCTCGTCTGGGGAATAATAGGTCTGGCGGTTGCGATAGTTGTCCACGAGCTTAGCCATGCTGTTCTCTGCAGGGTTGAAGGGATAAGGGTGAAATCGCTCGGAATAATACTTGCCCTTTTCCCCATAGGTGCATTTGCGGAGCCAGAGGAAAAGGAGCTTCTTGACAGGAACAGGAGCAAAGCTTCGAAGATCAGGGTGTATACGGCGGGAATTTCTGCAAACTACATTGTAGCTTTCATTGCCTTTGCCCTCTTTTTCAGCATGCTCCCATCCCTTAATCCCGTAGTTGCTGTCGTTGATGAAAGGGGTGAAATTCTCGGGAAGGTTGTTGAGGTAAACGGGAAGCCAGTTTCGGGGAGTTTTGATTCGCTGGTGAAGGAAGGGGAATGGAATTACATGCTGATTGAAAACGATACCGGAAGGCATGAGATAAAATTCTACGGAGTATTTGGGGTGAAGGTTATAGGCCTTTACAGGGAAGGAGGAACTTTCCCCGCGGAGATTGCTGGGATAAAGGGGGGAACGATGATCACGAAGCTCGATGGAAGGAAAGTCAGGAACATAGAGGAGTTCAGGGAAGTCATGATGCAGAAAAGGCCGGGAGAGGATGTGGAGGTTGAAACATACGATCCAGAGAGCGGGAATTTCGATGAATTCAGGATAAGGCTCGTTGAGCGCGATGGGAAAGCATTCATGGGTGTGTATCTTTCAAACTACGAATGCGTTGGAGGCTTTAACATTGTAAACACGGGAATTCTAATTTCCAGCCTTCTTGAAATACCCTCAAGGCTTGGCGAACCATCTTCATGGCTCATTCTGATTTCAATGCCCTTCAGCTTCCAGGGATTTTCCGGAATGGAAAGGCTCTTCGAAAATCCTGCGCATACATTCTGGATTCTGAATTCGCTTTACTGGATAGCCTGGATAAACTTCTACGTTGCCCTTTTCAACTGCCTCCCGGCAATACCTCTGGATGGAGGAAGGATGTTTCAGGAAATGATTTCAGCCCTGCTCAGGAGATCTGAAAGGGGAGAAGAGATTTCTGCAAAAATGGTAAGAGCTTTAAGCTTTTTCGTATTCCTTTCAATATCTTTGATGATCCTGATTCCGAATCTCAGGCTATGAAGTGCAAGAAATGCGGGAAAAAAGCCGTTGCAAGCCTTAGGGCTTACAGGATATCTCTCTGCTCCGAGTGCTTCATCGAATTCTATACTCGGCTTGTGAAGAGGTCGATCAGGAAATATGGTATATTAAAGAATAATGATATAATACTCTTAGCTGTGTCAGGCGGAAAGGACAGCGCGGCGATGGCATCCGTTTTAAGGGACCTCGGCTACGATTTCGAAATGCTATACATAGATCTCGGAATTGGGGATTATTCAAGAGATTCAAGGGAAAAGGCTGAAAGGCTTTCCGAAATTCTTGGAGTTAAGCTGAACACCGTTTCCCTTTCCGAATACGGCGTTGAAATTGCGAAGCTAAAAGGAAAGATCTGCTCGGCCTGCGGAACTGCGAAGAGGTACATAATGAACAGGTTCGCCAGGGAGAACGGATTCACTGTGGTTGCAACCGGGCATACTGCTGAGGATCTGGTTTCATTCTATTTGAAGAACATTGCAGGCGGCCAGAGGGATTATGCTGAAAAGCTTCTGCCAAGAATAGAGCCATTCGATGAAAAGCTGGTTGCAAGGGCAAAGCCGCTGTTTGAGGTTAGTGAAAAAGAGAACATGATTTATGCAATCGTAAAGAAGCTTCCATTCAAGGCGGAGGAATGTCCATTCGCTCCGAGGCCCGAATGGAAGGAAATAGTTTACGATATTGAGCTCAGAAAGCCGGGATTTGTGAAGAACTTCTTAAGGGGGCTGATTCAGGAGAAAAGGGAGATGGATTTCAGGCACTGCTCGATATGCGGTGAAGTCTCGCTTGGCGAAATATGCTCATTCTGCAGGCTGAGAATGAAATTTCAGGATAATCTTTGAAAGGAAAGATATTTAAATTTGAGGCCAATTTTTTTTAGATGGCATTGAAGATAACGATAACTGGCAAAGTCCACGGAGTCGGCTACAGGGCTTTCCTTCTTGAGGAAGCGGACAGCCTGCTTATCCCGAACTTCGAGGCGAGAAATGTAAAGATAAACGGAAAGGAAGCTCTGATAGTTCTCATCGATGGGGAAAAAGAGCAGATCGAGAGCTTTGTCAGATTCGTGAGGGAGAACAAGCCAGAGAAGGCTGTAGTTGAGGAAATAAGGGTTGAGGAATACCATGGAACTGTTAGGGACATAGAGAAGTTCAGAGCGAGCTTCACTTCAACGCAGCTCTCCAAGATAATCCAGGTTGGCCTGGTGATGGTGGAAAAGCAGGATTTGATGCTCAAAAAGCAGGACGAAACGATTGCAGCAGTTAAAGAGGTTAAGAAAGCTGTAGAAGAGGTTAAAGAAGGTGTGAAAGAAGTTAAGAAAGCCGTAGAGGAGGTTAAAGAGGGTGTGAACGAGGTTAAAAAAGCTGTGAATGAAGTTAAAGAAGCAGTGAATGAAGTTAAAGAAACGGTAAAAGAGGTCCGGGATGGAGTGAAGGAGGTATCCTCAAAAATCGATAGAACGAACGAGCTTCTGGAGAAGAGGTTCCAGAGGCTTGAAGAGGAAGTTGAAAAAATAAAGAAGGCTCTGCTTAAAGCCGGGATAGAGGTTTAGCCTTCTGTGAATTCCCAGAGGCAGAAGCAATCGCTGGGATGGTTATCTGGAGGGGCGAAGACGCATCTCACGCTAATTTTATCATC
>Ga0207433_10002116_pt1 | contig 41254 bp, 52 predicted proteins | sample YelNatPaOPGAMG01_FD_187559 | JGI IMG/M metagenome (GOLD analysis project Ga0207433, IMG submission 187559) | Hot spring thermophilic microbial communities from Obsidian Pool, Yellowstone National Park, USA - OP-RAMG-01 (SPAdes) (version 3) | ecosystem: Environmental > Aquatic > Thermal springs...
ATATATAATATAATAATATATAATATTATAATATATATTACTGTATTATATGTATACCAGTATTCTAGTATTACTAGTATTTCGGTATTTTAGTATTACTAATATTACAGTATTTACTAGTATTACTAGATTTACTAGTATTACTAGTATTACAGCATTTATAAAAGAAACAAAGAAAGAAATAAATAAAGAAAGAAAAAAGAAAAAAAATTTAAAGCGCGACTTCTTCCGAAATTCGTCTCGCGGGCAAAAAAAGCTTCGTCTTCAGAATAGAAGCCTCATCCTCAGAGAAAGCCTCATCCTCGGGGATAGCTTCGCCTTTAGAGATGGCCCCTTGCTGCCTCCACTGTCCCATAATCCCCCCTCGCCATTGCTGCATACCGACACCCCCGCCGCCGGGGCGCGATATCTTCGAAACTACGTCATTGCTCGCGAGGGGTCTAATTAGCCCAAACCCCCCTGTAAACGCTATCTTAAGCCTCAAACTTGGAAGGGGGGGTACATTACATACCCCCCTAGGGGCGTTCGTCGATTCTGCGCTCGCAAACCCCCCTATAATCGCTATCTGGGAAGATTTAAAAGGCAGGTTAAGACGCGCTACGACGTTAAGGCGTGCTACTTTAGTTTCACGCCGCCAAGGCGTGCCATTCCCAGTCTATTCGCAATCTATTCGCAATTATGCAGGGATAAGCAATCCTTTGCCGCTTTGTCTATTCTCCGCCTATTCTCCGTCTATTCTCCGTTTAGTCCCATAAAGCGCTTGATTGCTTGGTGGCTGTTTGGTTGTTTGCTTTACTTGGTTGTTTAGCGGCTTGGCTACTTTAGTTTCACAGAATCCTTTGTTGTGCTACTTTAGTTTCACAGCTTGCTGCGCTTGAGCATTTGGATGGCGCCTTTGGCTACAGGGTTTGGCTATGCTACTTTAGTTTCGTAGCTTGCTACGCTACTTTCGGCTGCGGTTGGTGCGGTTGGTGCTGTTGGTGCGGCGAGGTCGTTATAACCGCTACGGAACTAAAAAATTGTATAACTGATATAATCGGGGGAAAATCTGTAAAATTCTTACCAGATTTTTGGCACGTGCCCCTTGACACGAGCGGGATATTGTGTTATACTTGTAGTAGATAGAAGGGAAAGGGCACGACATATGCTGATAGACACGGACATCAGAATCATTTTTAAGCTTATGTTTTTTTTGTATTTAGCATTGTGTTAGATGAATACTTAACAAAGGGGTTAAGTTAGATAATTAGTTAACAAGAGGAATGGAAGGGTAAAATATGAAGGCAAAGAAAAGGGAGAGCTCAAGGAAGAAGAAGATGATACAGCGGCTTGGTGATGGCAGCTGTATTTGTGAGGAGTGTTGGCGGCGAGAATATCCGAAGATGGAGTTGCCGGAGAACAACTGGATATTCGACAGGTGTGATATTTGCAAAGATTAGCTTTTTAATGAAAGGGAAGAAAGATGAATGCACACGAATTATGCCAAGAATGGATTAAGGGTAAGCGATGGTACGGTTCCGATAATTCCCGCGAAGTTTGCGGGACAAACAAAGCGGCTGTTATGCGTTACCTAAATAAACCAGAGAAGTGGTTTGAGGCGAACGGGGTATTATGTCCATTGGCTGATGAAATTGTGTTTAGGGTTGTAGGCACGATACCGTACAGCCGTAGTGCAACGGTGCAAGCAGACAATGTAGAGGATTTGACGGTTGAGGATTTAATCCTCATTGGTCGATTGTTAAGACGGATTGACTAAGCAATACTAATGATTACATCAATATCGTAAGTATAGTAGCAGTATTTTTAATAGGAAAGGAGAGAAAAAATGGAAAACACAGAAATAGAAATGGATGCCTTGCACAAATTGTGCGGGCAGTACCACCTGGGCGACAGGTGGTATGCGTTTGACGGGTATGACTTTTTCGTGGGGGCGACCAAGGAAGATTGCCTTCACGCCTTGGGCAAGCCAGAGAAGTGGTATCAAACCCAAGGGGTAGGGGTAGGGGTATTGTGTTTACTGGAGGACGAAATTGTGCGCCGTGTTGTCGGGGCACAACCACATTCTTATAGTTTAAGAGTGTGGATAGATAACTTTGATGGAGCTACAGTAGCTGACCTTATTTTAATAGGTCAGTTACTACAGAAGAAATTCAAGTCTTGAAAGGATGGATATTATGGTATTATTGAAGTAGAAAAAGAATACGGGTACTTTAGGCTAAGTCAGCTGTTGTCTATCCGTATTTTTCCCGGCGTGGGCGTGAAACGCGACCTACATTTCACGCCACGACGATTAGCGGAGGTTCTTAATGATGGATTTGAGCGGGTATAATGTGTATTTCCTCCTCTTTTTTGGCCACGGATGGCCTAAGTAATTATTATAAGTAATAATTTTGAGAGAAAAAAGCAATGTTTAAGAAAAGTATCGTAAGTTTAGTAGCAGTAGCTTTTTTTGTAGTAAGTACCCCTTTGTATGCGGTTGTGGTGGACCTGACAGTAAATAATAGTGGGACTGCAATCGCAGCCACGGGACAACTGACCACGTTTGAACGTTATAATGTTCTTATTACCGGAACAGGCGTTTTTGAACCTTTTGTCAGGATTCAGCGTTGCGGAAGAGAAAGAGGCTACAATACAGACGGAAAGCCACAGTTTGACACAAAAAAGGGCAAATGGACTCGCTCAATAAGGGTAGGTGATTTGCTGCTAACAAATGGCTGCATCGAATTTCTTTTGGATATCAATGAATCACAGGGTAAAATCAGAAAATATTTGTCTCTCGATGTACTGAAGATTTTCCTGTCGGATAAGCCGGATAACGACAATTATGCCGCAGGTCTCGGAACACTTGTTTACGACCTCGGTGACAAGTGGGTCAAAATGGATAACACAATATTTGGCCCCGGCAGTGGCACCGGTATTAAGGGTAATATAGATGATTGTGATTTATCCAATGAGGACCGGATAAAAGGTGTAGAGATATCATCATTGGTAGGGGATATTACAAAAAAGTAAAGGGTTAGAATTATGGAACGTGGATTAGAAACTCGGATGGTCGGCAAAGTAAAGGGTAAATTAACAAACTTAATTTTACAGCCGATACGGTTTGATGCAAGAGACTGGCAGATAATGATTTACGGCGACACAATCCACAAACCTATACTGCAACGCTATAATTGCGATGGATGGTTATCTACAGCACGAGCAGTAGATGTTGCTGATTTAGACGCGGCGATAATTAAAGAGGTTGAAATGCTGTATCGGCTTTATAATAGAGGAATTGAAGTATTGCATCGACTTTATTTATAAAGAAAAAGGATGGTTGCGAAGCGAATATCAATCTATTCTCGAGGTGCGCTCTGGGGGGGGGCGTGCTTCATGGATATTACATTGCAAAGGGCGCCGATTTGGGCTTCTGCCTTTTGTCCCTTCTACGGGGCTGCTTTTCCTCCTTTTTCCGCGGCGCCCTTTTAATGATTTAAGCAATAGATAGATGGGGTAGCATATGAAGTGTGCAGGATGTGGAGTTGAAGTAAAGGCGGAAAGTGCCGTGTGTTGTAATTGCGGCAAATTGTTTTGCCCACTCTGCATAATTACGTGCATATATTGCGAAGATACATTATGCGAGTCTTGTGCAGATGTCCGTCTGCATATGGTGCCTTGCCGGCATTGCGGCAATTTGATGTGTCCTCATCACGAGTGCGATTGTTCGACAAGGCGCATAAACAAAAAAGATGAAGAAAGGGAAGATGGGCGGCTGTGGAAGTATTTGAAAAAACAAGGGAAAATAAAATAAAAAGGTGTTATACTGTAAGGAGATTAAAATGAAATCTCTAAATAGTCATTACTCATTCGTGTACTTAAATACAATTGATGAAGTCAGATTAGTGGAAAATGACAATTTGCCTTCATCTTTAGCGATAATTGCCGACCGTACTACAGTTACACTTGTTGGCGTTAACAATGCCGAGCTTAAAAAATTGAAACAGATAAAAAAGATATTGGAAACCAAATGAAAAAAGAGATTAGAAAATACGAAAACGGAATAGTTCAAATAACGGTTTTTGATGAAAGATGGTATGAAATACCTAATGTTGGCTTTGTTCCTTCCGTGACGTGGATTTGTGATAGCTACCCCAAAGGGATTGGCTTCTACAAGTGGTTAGCGGAGAAGGGTTGGGATGAAGCAGAAGCTTTGAAAATGGCGGCCGCTGATAAGGGTTCGGCGGTGCATAATGCCATTGCTCAGTTATTAAACGGCGGCACAGTTTCGATGAACACGGAATTTTATCGTGAAACTGAAGCAGTCTGTTCACCCCTCACGCGCGAAGAGTATGAAGCTGTTTTATCGTTTGTGAGTTGGTATAAAAGCGTTAACCCTCAGATAATACAACAAGATTATGTGGTTTTTAATTCTAAAGAGCGGTACGCGGGTACCTGTGATTTTCTGGCAAAGATTGACGAGGAAGTGGTTTTAATTGATTTTAAAACCTCTCCTAACATCTGGCCTTCTCACGAGTTACAATTATCTGCGTATAAACACGCCGATGGGCATAAAATTGCGCCCGACAGTTTAGCAATTTTACAATTAGGCTATCCTCGAAATAAAAACAGATATAAATTTACTCAAATTGAAGATAAGTATGATTTATTTTTGGCTGCTTGGCAAATCTGGGCTGCTGAAAATGAAGATGTACATCCCAAAACCTATGAATATCCTGAGGAGCTTAAACTGTGAAACCAAAAGAAATCCGAATTATAAAATCAAATGCGACAAATCCTTACCAAGCGTGGCTTGAAATGTCAACTGAATTGATATGTTCGGTGCCGGATTGCCAAGAATTTTTGGGAACTGTATATGACTTTTTAACGGAAGAAAAAGTCTTTTTCGATAACGAAGAAAATTTTAAAATCTTTTGTGAAGGCGCACGCGGTGGAATGTCGTATATTCTGAAAATGTTAGAGAGTAATAAATTGAAATTTTTTAAGACTGAAAAATAATGAAACCAAAACTTAAAACATATATTATAAAATCGAATCCGGCAAATCCTTATGCAGAATATTTGAAGGTGGCTACTAATTTATTAAGTTCGAATTCGGACTATCAAAAACTTTTCACAATTGTATATAAAGTTTTGGCGGTGGATAAAAAAGTTTTTCTTCACAACAAGAAGAACTTTGAAGTCTTTTATGAAGGCGCACGAACAGGAATGGTGTGTATGCTGAGAATGATGGATAATAATAAATTAACACTAAGGTTTGAAAAAAGAGGAAAAAAATGAAACGCAAATGTTTTTATTGTGGCAAAATGTATGTTGATAATGAAGTATCGCACGTTGCGCGATGTCCGGAATGCGTAACAAAAGAATATTTAACTATGATAAAACGATTGAAAAATAGAAAGAAAAAGCAAAAATAATTGTAATATATATTTTGAATTAGCAATGATTTAAAAATAAAGGAGAAGAACAATGCCTCTATATCCCACCGTTCCATCTAATTCGGTATCAATTATTCCACCGGATACTTATCAAGCAGTTTGCTTTGCCGTAATAGATGTTGGCACTCACGTGAATAAAGCATTTGATAATAAATATCAAAGGCAAGTTGTTATTGGATGGGAGATTGTAGCACCAGACGCAAAACCAGATGAGAAACGAAAAACAATCTTTAAGATTTATACTAACTCTTGTAATCCCAAATCCACGCTTTACAAGGATTTGGTGTCTTGGCGTGGAGCGAATTTCAAGGACGACGAATTGAGTAAATTTGATTTATTTCGTGTAATATCTGCTAATTGCTTATTGCAGATAATAAACGTTACTCGCAACAATCGAACATACAACAACATTGCTAGTATTATGAAATTGCCGGCAACAGCAAAAGTTGCACTTCCACAGAATCCTATTATCAAATACTCAATTGAGGAAAATGGTTTTAATTGGCCACAAACCCTTCCTGGTTGGATAAAAGAACATATTAAGAAATCAGAAGAATACAAAGCGATAGAGAACGAGCTGAAGTAATATGCAAAAGTCAGCGAAATTTATAGGAATTGCCAAAAATGGTGAGCAATTACTATCGCCGGAGCAAGCTGAAGCGAAGCGGCAGTTTTTGTTAAGTTTAGAAAATAAAACAGTTTGTGACACTATTACATTGTATTATCCTTCTAAAACACAAAAACAATTGGCTACTATTTTCGGTTTAATGATTGCCGAAACAATAATGCAAGCGAATGCTTTAGGGATAGATGTAACAGATTTTCTCAAATTTTTGGTAAATGATAAAATACCAAAAGGGCAAGGATTAACAAAAGATTTTCTTCACGAACTAATGTATGTAATATGCCCTATCAGAAATGAAGACGGCAAAAGAGTTACGCTATCTAATATGAACACTAAACAAGCGGCGCAATTATTCGAACAATTTCGTAACATAGTCGCACCGCTTGGAATTGTAATACCCGACCCTAACCCCAATCTAAATAGGGGCAACAAAAATGAATAAGGTAAAAGTAATTCTAGGTATTGACCCAGGCCAAAATGGTGGGATAGCTGTTATTCTTGATAATATGGAATGTAGCGAAATAGTCGATACTGTTGCCTTTAAAAATAAAACAGAACACGACATTTCACAAATTATGGAAGAGTATGCGACATCATACGATTGCTTTGCAATTATCGAAAACGTTCATAGTATGCCCCGACAAGGGGTTAGCAGCTCTTTCAAGTTCGGGCATAATTTTGGATTTTTAATTGGACTCTTAACTGCATACAAAATTCCTTACATTAAAGTATCCCCTCAAGTATGGCAACGAGCTATGCATTGCTTGTCAGGTGGGGATAAAAAAGTAACTAAAGCGGCCGCACAACGGTTATGGCCATCTTATAATATCACTTATGATATTGCAGATGCTCTTTTAATCGCCGAATACGGCAGATTGCAAACGTATTGAGGTAACACAAATGCCTGTATATAAAAATTTTTTAACTTCTCTTATGACATCACCTGTCTGGGAACTAAAAGATTCCATTCTTCGGTGTTATTTAACGCTTATCGGTTTGTCCGATAAGAGAGGATATGTTTTTTGCACGCCTGAAGCCCTCGCAAGAGTGGCACACGTAACACCGGATGAAGGTTATGAAGCTATAAGTGTTTTGGAAGAAAGAGGGTATATTACGCCTTTCATAGACGGCTGGCGAATTGTAGAATTTGAGAAGGTTTATACCCTTTTACGAGCCGATGAAATTGTCGAAAAAAAGAAAATAAGTCAAGCTCAGAAACGCTACAATGAGAAGGAAACGAAGACATTATAAAATGCACGAACCACCTTGCCCTGCTTGCCGCCGCAAAACGCTTATACAGCGGGTATGGACATCTGCTAAAAATAGCTACATTTGTGGTTATTGCAAAAAAGTAGTCACAAAAAAAGCAAGCCCGAGAACGCAGGACTTGCTACCAGAGGAGGAGGTGAGGAAGAGATAAACTATTTTTCTTTTTCAGGACAATAGTTTTGTAATAATCCAAGCGCAAACCACAACGCCACTATTACTCCTTTAAAATAACCACATAATATTATCAAACCGCCTATTATTATCCAGTTAATAGTCTTACTTGTCAATTCCTTAAGCCATTGCCTTGTTGTAATTTGATTTACTAAACTCAACTCAATATCAATAAAACCTACAAAAACCAACATCGCAATTGCAGGTATTATACAATCTAAAAAAGCAAGCAGGTAACAAATAAATAGTAATAAACCACCTATCATTTGATATTTATACCGCTTATATTCTTTTCGGAATTTATCTTCAAGTTTGTTCCGCATTTTGAGTTCCTTTCATTATCTTTTGCTTTATCGCTTTTACCGCTTTCTTTGTGAACGGTTTTTGAACCAATCGTTGAGCATTTTTAAACTGCTCAATAATTGGCTTTTCAGCTGATTTCAAAAATAGCTCATTACCCAAAACGACTTCTTTAAAGCGGGCATAGTTTAAATATATAACCCATCCTACTAACAATCCACCAGCAATCAATGATAATGTTGCTATCAATTTAGCGTAAAATAATGCTGCTGCTGTCATACCATAGCCTACAACCGACGATACTAACAGTGGAATACCATATTTAGCTCCACCCATAAAAATGGCAAATATAGAAGCAACGGCGCCGAAGATTAGTATTCCTTGCCAAAATGAAAGATTTTTAATAGTTTCTTTATAAACTATCTGCTGCTGCATAATAGGCTCTGGCGCTTGCAGAGAAGGCTTGGAACTACTACTACAGCTGCATAGCAATATCATCATTACTAATACAATCAAAATGTATTTGTGAAGCGAATGCATAATATGTTCTCCAATTAAAAAGTTATACCTAATTTTCGGCCGGCTTTAATATCTTCAACAATCTCATCTAAACCTGTTAGATTTTTCACTATCTGATATACATTTACTTGTTCGCACCGTTGCTTGCATAAATCTACTACTTCATCAATAGAATTGCCTAAAGCAATAACTGTGCAAAGAGATGCAAGGCCTGGTATTGCATAGTAATCTTTACCAAACTTGCAAGCCACACGCAATTTAATCCATTGCCGCAACGAAGGGGGAAATGAAATTTTTGTCCAATGCGTATCTACCCAATCAGACTCAAGAGCAACGCCGGCAACGTATTTATACTTCATTATCGGCTGAACTTTTTGGCCTGTCGCTAAACCATAAATGACCTGCGAGAAATTTTCAATTAACTCTGTTTGTATAGCTGAAACAGCGGGCGCTGCCATCCGGCAAGTTAAATCAATCAAATAACCGTGAGTTCTGTCCGGAACAATTGCTTCAGCAGAATAGAAAAATCTTGTTTTTAACGTTTTGAAAACAAGTCCAAATTTATCACTAATCTGTTTTAGCTGCTTAGGGAATTGATTGTATGGTATTACTGAGCCAATATAGCCAGCGCCTTTCTTCTCATAGCCCAAAACGCACGGCGATAAATTTTCGCCGTCGAAAACAATACTATCAATGCCAGGCTCAAGACCTTTTATTTCATCTTCTACAATAAATGTCATTGTATCTTGCTTCGGACCTAACTCATATGCAAGATGGTCTAATAGCGGTTTTGAGCTTTCGTAATCAATATGTTTGATGGTTTCGAGTGTGCCTCTAAAGACATTGAGTTTAACAAACTTATTCTTTTCTGTCATTAACAGCTTTCGCAAAGCTTGCAAACCTACTACTTTTTGTGTGGGTTGGTAAGGCAGTTTTAGTTCCTTTTGAATTTGCCTTGCTTTCCATCTGTCTAATTCAAGTATTTCTGCCCGACCAACGCCAGCAACTAAAAAGCCTTTTCTTTTAAGGAACTCCACTATATCGCCACAATGTGTGTCCGGAATAAAAATCATATCGGCTTTTTCGACATAGTCCCAGAAATCCAAAATTCGCTCTAATCCATCAAAATCGTGACCAATCAATGCTTTATTGCTATGCGGGAATAAATCCGCCCACGGCGTAAAATACCAAACTTGCCCAAAATCTTTTGCTAATCTCGCACACTGCTCAGTAAAAAGTCCTATGTCATAGCAAAGCACTTTTTTAGTTTTTAGGTTCATTTGCCTGTCCTTTGAAATGCCATATCTATGGCTTTTCGATAATTTTTAATCCATTCTCTATGTAATTGCAACGCGGCTTCTCTTTCTTTTACTGGGAACTGTTGCAAAAATAAATACATATCTTTTGAGGGAACGCGCCCTAATGGCGCAAACGCCTTCATTGACTCTTCCATACTTTCTCTTATCTGCTGCTTAGGTCTATCGTCAACTCGTATTTGCTCTGCCAAATAATCGGCGGCGTCGTCTATATCGCCAAAGGTTATTTGCTTAGCGGCAAATTCATAAGGTAATAATGTGGGATAACGTGGAGTAACGCCTAAAATGCGTGTTACAACCTTGCCCGCCCGCTTGACAACGGTAGGTCTTTCTTTCTGCTGGGCCCAATCAAATGCCCTATCCCTCCATCGCTGATATTCGAAAAATTTGTTGTTTTCATTTATAAATAAAGCATCTGCTCTTGCCATTAAACCTTCTAAATCCCGCATAACCGCTATTTCGTTGCGAAGGAATTTGCGAGTAGCTATAATAGGATGCTTTATATTGCTCGCCCACTCTAATACATTCTTGCCGCTTGCAACGGCAGGACCAAAAAGCCAATTGCCAACTCCATATGTCATATCCGTCAATATTCCTACTCCAGCACCATCTACAAAGTCATTTAATAAGCCATATACTATGTCAGGCAGATTATGCTTTTCCGGTCTGTATAATAACTGGGCAAGTAAGGATTGGTCTTGTCCCATAAGCAAATCTCTAATGATGTTATATAATTCACCACCGATAGCTGAGAGCAAAAAGTATTTTGCTAAAGGAGCAAAATGACCTTTCATTGCTTCCTTTACAGCTTCTTGATATATCAATCTGGTCTGGTTAATAGCGAATGTCTTAAATTTCAAACCTAATCTTAGGAAGGGATTGGTCTTCCACGGAATAGGTCGAGACGCAAAATTATTTATGAACTGAGTATCAACAGAAGCTCTATGCATTATCCTTGCATAGTCTTCTAATGTTAATTGCTTTTCTCCCCTCCAAAGGGCATCCACTTCAGCGTCAGTTATAGGATTGGTAAATGTTCGTTCACGTATAACGCGCCTTAAATAATCTTCCGGATTTACAGAGAGATACTTTAAATGAAGAAGTAAATCTTGCAATTTAGTAGCATTTTGTAACTTAGCTAAGTCTTTTATCTTGTCTTCCGCTGAAAACCTTGCAATCAGCGCCGCTCTAATCTGGTTGCTTGTCTCTGCGGCAGTGAAGAGCTTTAAAGCCTTTTCGCCTTTTGTTGTTTTCTCTAATTCAGCCATTTCTTTCAGGCCACCAACGGCGCCCGAACGCCGCACTTGTTCATATAATTTTTGCGCTTCTTGCGACCATCTCTTGAATAAAACCATCTCATTTGCTTTTATATGCGCTCGTAGCGGAGCGGTAAATAGATTTACGTTTCCTTGTGTTAAGTTTCGCACCGCAGATGGCAGTCTAAAACCCAATCGTGCTACAGTCTCGTAATTATTTATAGCATTTATGGTATTCGTTATCGTTTCTGGCAAATCATTAGACAGACCAAACTCTGTTCGTATCCATTTTTTAAGAGCTTCAGCATCTCCTCGTCCGAAATGGGCAGCAATTTCGCCAATCATTTCCCTTGCTTTTATGAAATCTAACCGCCCTGCGTGTTCAGGCAGGATTATTTCACCAAATAAATTATATTCAGGCGCTACAGGTTCTTCTCCAAAACCAACGCCCCATTGCTTTGCCGCAACTATCATTTTTGCATTGTTTCTTATTTGATATGGAACTACCTTAGCTATATCCAATTCAACCATATCTTCCGGAAGCAATGTTCGTGGCCGTTCAAAATAGCCAGCCGTCCCACGCAAATTATGATTATACCAATCAAGCAATTGAGATAGCGCTTCTTGCGGCGTCTCAGCTTTGCCCTCTGCTACCATTCGCTCTGCTGTGGACATAACTTTAGGGTCGCCTAATCCCTTTTGCATTGCTCTATTTATTATATCGCGTCCTCTATCGTTTAAGTGTTGCGGAAACCAGCCGCCAGTGCCTTTTAGATGATGCCATTGGTCGCCTAACAGTCGCCTATAACCAGCGGCGTCGGCGTCAGCCATATCTACATCCATAAATTCCAATAAACGTTGATTTATTTGCTCTAATTTAGGACTAATTTTCCGCAATCTCAATTGACCGGCGCGCCCAAGCTCTATTCGTTCAGCTTCAGTTAGCCCTTTAATAATGTCTTCAAAATCTCTTATACGGTTAGCTGCGCGGTTATCAGCTTGAAAAACTATTTCTCTGGTATCACGAGCAAGTGTCTGGCCAGCAGGTATTCGACCGTAATGTTTTTCAATTGTATCAGCGGCTCGGCCTGTATAGAAGTCTGCTATTTTAGGTATTGCTTTAATTCCATTCAATTTATCTGTCAAGTATGTTCGCACTTCTTGAAGGGTTTTGTGGGCGGTAAATACATTTATTTGCTGTGAAGGCGTAACTGGCGGCGACTCTGCTGGCGGGACTGCTATTGGAGGTTTAGGAGGGGCTTCTGAAGGTCTAATTGCCGCTTCCGCTGCAAGTGGCTCTGTAGGGGCAACTGCCTGTGGTGGCGTTACTTTAGATAAGCCCATATACTTGTTTCTCACGCGCTCCCAGTCAGTTCTATCGCCTGTTGTTCGATATTTATCGAGCGCCGCTTGAATTTCTTCTCTTGCCGCTCTTCTTGCCGCCTCTCTACTTTCGGGCGGTAGCTTAGATAATTGTATGTCCGTGCCTGCCCTGTAGCTTTTTATAAAATCTGTTAACTTTTGTAAGCCAACTTCGCCAGCGCCAAAAACAGCGCCCAATCCACCTTCAAACCAAATACCTTCAAGCTCAATCGGGTCATTTTTAACAAACTTATCTGCAAGTTCTTCTGCCGCTCTACGAGTAGCGAAAGTAAGACCAGTGCCTAATATCTTCTTTAATGCCGCTCTTGCGGCAATTCTGTGAACAAGCTCGCCTGTTATCCCGCCCGCCGTTTGCAGTCCGCCCAGAAACGCTACGGCATCAGCGGATTTAATTTCCTTTTCTGTAGGCTTAAATCCAGTTAGTTTATTTACAGCCTCAGCCAATGATTTATATGGTGAAACAGCGCCTACAATTATATCGGGAACGTATAGACCTAATTGAGATAATGATTTAGCACCGTAAAACCCGCCAGCCCCAACAATCGTGCTAAGTGGTTTTTCTTCCCGAAAAGTTTCGCCATAAATAGGCGGCTCAAATAATCCCGTTTTTCCCCTGATGTATTCCCTCGCACGCCCGATAACGCGGCCTATTGCAGTTTCGGGTGGAGCAGCCTCTAATTGCGGCTGTTCTGAAATAGGCTCAATAGTTTCAAATGGTTCTACTTGATGAGGTTTAATAGCTTCAAATGGTTCTACAGCCGTAGGGGCAACAGCCTCCGTAGCAGTAATAGGAGGTCTTGCCGCTGGTATAGGTTCAATATCTTCAAACGCTTCTACCGCCATTTCGATATCCATTTATCATAATATTGCCTTGCTAACTCCGGATTTTCTGCTTTCAATTTTCCTACTGAAAGCCTGAATGCCTCATAAGTTGGTGGTTCAGGTAGCCCTGCCACGAGCGCCGCTGGAGTTGTTCCTACAGTCGCAGGAATGTTCGCAGCCGCTGCAGGTGTTGTTGCTGGTGTTGTTGCTGGCGGGGTTGTAGGCGAAGGAGCGGCTTCTTCACCCGCCCAAGGCCACAATCTCTTTATCTTTTGCCATATTGACGGTTGCGGTGGAGCTGTCGGCTCTGGCGGCACACCCGCTGGTGTTAGAGGAGCAAAGCCCGCTTGTTCTCTTTTTGTTATAATGTTAACGGCTTCCGGATATTTAGTTGCAAAATCAGGCCCAAGCCGACTTGCAGCGTAGGCTATCGCCGATGGTCTATCTATTATGTTACGCGTATCGGTAGCCAACGCCCCCAGCGTTTCCTGAACGTGAGCTGGTGTAAATATTGGCTTTGCCTCTTGCGGCGCTATCGCTGGCGGTATATATTTTTGAGCAATTGGCAATTTTGTTTCTGCTTGCAGTAACCATAGCTGTTTTTCTTTATCACTTAATAAATCAGAGTCCATTATTGCCTTTTTTTTAATCTCAAACTCTTCTAATTCTTGGCTTCTTCTGCGCTCTTCTTTTTCGAAGTCCAATCTTGAACGCAACGCCATTTTCTCTAAGTCCCAAGCGTGAGCGGCATTAGCTCTTTCAATATCCCATTTATAAGACAACAATTTTAGCTGTCTATTAAGTTCCGCTTGTTCTGCAGCCTCTTCCATTCTTTGCTGTGCCAGCACCGTCTCTTGTGTTCGCTGAGCTTCTCTTTCCGCGGCAGCGGCACGCCCAGCGGCGGCAGCAGCGGGGGCATAAACTAAAGGCAATACCGATGGTTCAACTCTAATAGCCATTGTAATATCCTTTATTTATCACAATTTGTTAATCAACCATTTGCCAAACGCAACTATTGCGCCACCAATACTGGCAATGCTGATAGTTTTGACTGCACCATATTTTCTTGCCTCGCACTCATTAGCGTGGGCATTTATTTTTTCATCTATACGGCCAAGGATTTTAGATTCATACTGGTCTAATGTTTCCCTAACAATCATCTTAACTATCGCTCTTGTGCCGTCGTTAAACTCCGTCATTATAAGCTCCTAATCTAAGGCCACTATTCTTAAGGCATTATCATAAACTTCTAATTTATAATGTTTCCCAGTCCCGCCTTGGTCTTTTAAAATAACACCCTTATAAGCTTTAAATGGACTTCCTATTTCTCCCAAATAATAAGTATTATCTGTATCAGGTAGAATTGTTTTAGCCACCGTCGTTGCATTCAAATCCACACTCACATCCGCCGTCAAATCAAGGTGTCCGTCGTCAAGAGAGGCAATATGTATATCAGTATCCCTAAAATAAGTTTTAGCTGTAGTAGATGCTAAAAATACATCTCCCGCTACATTGTAAATTGCCCAATTCGTTGTTCCACCTGTTGCCTTAAAATATCCGCCATAAGTTACACCGTCAACCGGAGTAGGTAAGGTAGGCCAGTTATCATTGCCAATATGAGCAACAAAAACACCTCCATAAGCTGTATCGGCAGTAGCTGTTGAATCACGTGTTATCCCAGCAAATATTCCACCAGCATATTGCAATCTAAGCGAACCGCCACCAGAAATGCTTATCGAAGGTAAAGCATTGCATCCTCCAACAAAGTAACCACCAACGAAATCAAGGGTATTAGCACCACTATTAGTTATAGTGATAGAACTTGCCCCATTGATACTTTGAAAATATCCACCTTCCCAATCTGCTATAACACTTCTTGTCGTTGAATTACTAAACGCCCCACTAAAGGTAGTAGCCGAAAAATTGCCTCTAAAAACGCTTCTAGATGGCGAAGTAAGACCGCCAATAATGGCTATATCTCCAGTATAAAGTAAATTACCTCCGTCAGCGTTTATTTGTTTTCCATTACCGAAACTATTGGATATGCCACTAAAGTCATAGTCCCACGTTAAAGACCTTACAAAACCGAAACCTTGACTTACCATACTTGAGCCGGAGCCGGTTATCTTTCGTTTCGTCTCAAAGGCTGTAAAATTACCGCTCGACCAAGTATATGGATTAGTATCACCATCAATGCTTAAACCCATTACATCAGTAGAAGTCATCGTATTAGTTAATAGACCAGCTAAAGTAAGATGCCTTGTCGAAGTTAATCCGCCTGCGGTCAACGTCGTTCCGTTAAAGAGCAGATTATTACTATCGACAAGCTGCCCGCCAGTTGTGGCATAAGTCACTCGACCAGAGGTTAGACTGCTTACAGTTAGAGATGTCCCTGCTATCGCCCCTGTTGTTGTTAGATTTCTTGTCCCTAAATCAACATTAGTTGTTGCTCCTGTATAAGGGACATAAGTTGATGAAGCGGTTGACGGAGTTAAATAATCGGTATCTGCTACCGCCGTTTCTAAAACACCAGCTGTTCGCTTCAACAGTCCCGTTGCCGAACCTATTGTTAGCCCAGCAAACGTCGGAGTAGAAGAAGTGCCAATATCTTGTATAGTATTAAGCTGATTAGAAGTAAGCTTTAGGTTAGCAGTATCATAGGATAAACCTAAAGTATCATCGCTTAAAGTAATAGGGCTGGAAACCGCCAAATTAGTATCGCTGGAAATGTCTATAGTCGAAGTTCCTACTACTCCTCCTGTCGCCTTCAAAAAACCCCCAAAACCAGTCAAAGTCAATCCCGCAAACGTAGGGCTATCTGTTGCCTTTAAACCATCTACCGCCGCCTGATTAAGTGTTTGCCAAGTTTTATCGCCCCGCCAGTATTGAGCTGATGTGCCGCCAGTAATCGGCGGCTCATACTCGCCAAAATCTACTACTTGACTTTTAGTAATACTAATACCTGTGGACTTGTCCCAAGCAGTAAATATGGGGTCAGTTTCTGTCATAATTACCTCTGCCCATATTAAATTAGTACCATTAAAAGATAAAAACTTATTCGTCTCTGGCGTTGGTAATAACGGCTGATACGTTGATGCAGCAGTAGAAGGAGTTAAATAATCGGTATCCGCCAAAGCCTCCTGCACAACACCATTATTATTAACTTTCAAAATAACATTAGATAAATTTAATGTCAGATTCCCAGATATTGTAGCATTACCACTTATAGCCAAGCCACCTCGCAATGTTATACTATCAAAGATAGGCGATGCCCCATAGCCAAGCCTTTGGTCAGAGGCCAATAGCTGAATAGCTTTACGAACACTACCCCAATCACCATCGCTAATTGTAGGAACTAAAGGCATAGTTAAAACGGATAGGCTCCAAACAAACCCGTACTAAACGGTTGGCCAAAAACGGTATAACCAGCAGGCATAGTAGATGTCGGCCTTGCAGCCGCTTGTCGCTGAAGCTCAGATAATAAAGTATAGCTCGGATAAACGTCTTCTCTCCGTTCAATAGCGCCAGCCAGTCCTCGTTGCGTCTCGCTAAGTCTCTCCATTGCAATATCTTCAAGCTTCATACGTTGCGGCGCGCCTATCTCTCTTTCCCACGTTTGTGCCGCTGTTGCTGGTATTGTTGTACCATACAGACCCGAACGCACAGATTGCGCTAGCGCAGAAGCAACGTCCCTACCTTTTGCCGCTTCAAGTTCCGCCCTTGCACCTGTTAAAAACTGTCCACCAGGCCGGTATCTTGCAATGATATCCTTATAAAGGTCTCGGATTTGCTTGTACCGTTCAAGATTAGCCTGTCTTGCCTCTTCGGCCGCAGTAAGAGTATAATCTATTCGACCAGTTGCAGGATTTATAACATATCGCTTACTGCCAACTTTAATTGTTTGATATTGACCCCAATCAGCCATTATTAGCCTCCTTTTACTTAATTCTGCCCGCGGGCTGGACATCCGCCGTAACTTTTTCTATTGCCCACGTCTTACCTGCTGTTTCATTGTAAAACTTTAAGCTAAAATAACCACCTTTTAATCTTTTCCTTATTCTATATTGACGCCCTACTGTACTAATAGTACCAGTTTCTTGCGGCTGAGAATTGTCTATTAAATCCTCCCACGCTTCTTCAGCATTATTTGCCCTACGAAGTTCATAATTTACACTGTCTGTATCGGCGAAAGCCCCTCCGGTTGCCCCGCCTGCCGTCGTTATAGTTATCGAATTTACTCGCCCAGCTTTATCCTCCGTGTCGCCAAGAGCCTGAACCATCCCTACATAAGAATTTATTGGTCTATTGCCCGTACCAGGCTCATCACTAATAACATTATCCGCTTTTAATGAATCATTAAATTTACGCACAAAGCCATCTTGACAACCTATAAGTAAATCTGAGTATTCCTCTTCATTTGCTTGATAATTAAATATAGAATAAGCAGATGATGAAATTGGATAAGTCTCAGGGAAAAACCCTTGCGTTCGCAAATCATACCAGTAATTTGAATTTACGCCGTCTGCGAGCCTCGTTATGCAGATTAAAATACCCAGTCTTTTACGGTCATAGCCCATTATAATCTTATGTGTTGAAGGACTAACATTTTCGTCTCTTACAATGTTAGGCAACAATAATCCGGTAATAAGTTCAGGCTTTGTAATCATACCCCCTTCTATTCCGCACGCATATATACCTCCGGAACCCCAGAAATACAGAGTTCCTTTGCTGTCTATGCACCAAGAATCAGCCCCATATATCCCAACGGTTAAATCAAAAGAATCAATAGTGCCGCCGCTGGCGGGGTCGCCACGCAAATACCACATACTGGTCGCACATCCAAAAATCAGAATATCATCTTTATACGGTATCAATGCCCTGATAACATCCCCTATTTGACCTGCATTCGCTTGCTGACCAGCAACGGCAGTCATAGCATCAGTAGCTGAGTAATTCCAATCCCACGGGTTAGCAATACGAGACATATACCATTGATGTGGATAAATAGGATTACCCGATAAAACACAACGGCCACGATATAAACAGCCCAAATAAGCCTTTTCTGGCATCTTGCCATAATTATTTTCATCGCCTGTATAAACTGTCCATTTATACCAATGTGGTTTATCAGTAACAGCAGTAGGAGTAAACGAACTTCCCGACCCGCTACCATTTACTGTATTAGTAGTATTAAATGCCGTTGCTCCACCACTGTAAAAAGCAAAACCATACGTATGAGTTTTTGTGCTATCTGTGTAGTCAACTACCATATAAGCATACTTACCACCACCTTGATTTTGTGTTAAAAGGTCGCCGTTGGCGTGAGGGGTGCCTAACTGAGTGTGAGTAAGTTTAGTATTAGTAAAATCAGCCACGTATAAATTAGCGCCATTAACCACAAAAACCTTCTGAAAAGCCTCAAATAGTTGTATCTGGTCAGAAGTATTTATCTGGCCACGAGCAGCTACAAGTTCAACCATCGTTCCGCTTGCCATAATTAAATATCCTCATACCAAACTTCATCGTTCGCAACTACTACAAGCCGTTTAATAGCTACTTGCTGAATAACATTTGCGAACGCCGACCCAACTGCATCATATTCAATAGCAGCCGTACCTTTTGTCGTCAATAACGAACTATAGAGCAATCCAAAAGCGTCCAGAGTAACAGAGGCAGTACCTGAAACACTAAAACCATATGAGAGTTTGCCCCGAGATGAAAATGTTACATTACACGTACCGGAGGTACGTATAATATCTGTAAATAATTTTCCTTGTGCAGACAATAAGATATCAGAACTGCCTTTGATGTATAGATAATCTATAAGTAAGTAGCCATACGCAGATAAGACAACTGAAGAGCCGCCTTTGATATACAAATAATCTACTAATAAATATCCAGAGGCGGACAGAGTAACTCCGGCGCTACCGCTGGTTTCAAATACACCTCCGCTAATGCCCGCCGCACCTATTTCCCATCTATCGACTTGTGAAGCACCTATTGACCAAGCCATAATTTACACTTTCGCAGAGGTATATATAGAGGCATCAAGTCCTGCATTTGCAGCAGGACTACCAACCCCTATACTGAAATCACCATTAGCAGGGTCTGTTAATTGAGGATTACCTATAATTTCATTGCTACCTGCATCTAGTATCTTTGTAGAATTGGTGGTATTATTCCAAACATTATAGTCAGTAACTGCATAATAATTGCCAGCAGGCGCTATCCCTGTCGTACAATTTGTAATTATATTATTATAAAGCATAACTGGAGGGGCGGATGAAGTTAAGTTGATACCAGTAGTGCAATTATAAATAGTATTATTAAAAAGAAAAAGATTATAGTTATTCTGATATATTCCAGTAGTGCAAGTATCTATAATACATCCAGCTACTATTATATTAAACTGGTCGCTATAAATACCATATATAGAGTCGTGTATATAACAGTGAAGGAAAATTACTGATGTAGAGCCACTTGCGATATATGCGCCCTGGCCACTTACTCCCGTAGCAACCATTTCACAACCTATGCAGTGAGTAGGCCCTTTTGTTATGCTAAGAGCATCTGCAGTGCCAGAAGCCTTAGTATTCTGAAAAAAGCAATTTATTATACCTATATAAGCGCCGTATATTCCTAGCGCAAAGCTTTGTGAGGTAGTGGTAAATCGAAGATTTTTTATTCTATAACTATTTCCTGTTATCATAAAACTGGCAGTATTTGTATTTATAGTCGGTCTATCATTGCCGATAGGATTATCACCTCTTGTAGTTTTATATCCCGCTATAGTAATAGGTACGCCTGTCCCCCCTGATTTAGCTATACTAACAGCCGTTGCAATAGCGTGCGTACCGGAGGCAATCCACCACGTATTGCCTGCGACGGCGGCCTCCATCATTATATCATCAGTAACACCATTTAAAGTTGCTCCAAAAGCGAGGGCGCCTCCGACATAACCTTTGCGGCCAGAACCTGATGCTACTGTAGTATCCACAATAACAGTCTGATAATTAGTTGCATCTACTATTTGATACCAGCCCAAATGTGTATTATCAGACGCAAACAAATGTATAAGGTTGCCAATTATTGCGGTATGATTGCCTTCAGTAGTAAATCCAGAAGAAGATGTAAGCGTGGTCGTATCATTAGTTACTATATCAGTCTGTGTAGAATGCGGCGAATCTTGCTGAGAATAATCTGTACCTGAAGTCCAAGCTGTAAAAGTTATAGTACTATCACCTGTTCCTGAAACCTTAGTAAGTGTTCCGCTCGACAAAGGGTTGCCCGTACCAGTAGCGGCAAGCCCTCTCGTAGTCCCTAATGGCAACACCACAGTATAAGTTTGTGAGTTATGGCTATAAACTGCCCCTGCCGACAGTGTTGTATAAGTAGCAGTAAAAGTATAAAGCTTGCCATAACCACCGCCATTATTTTTGCTGCCTCCAGTTCGTATCTCCCACTGGACATTTGAAGTAAGTGCCATAAATCACTTCCTTTATTAAATTTATGTAGCGGTTAACGTTAAATCGCCAGCCAAGAATTTTACTGTCTGGCCGCTGGCACTGACCGTTACGGGAACGTCTAATGGTATAACGCATAGCAAATTGCCCTCGCCTGGTGTGCCGCTATCATATAAGGCGGCATATTCTATTGCTTCACCACCATTCCACGCACCAGTTGAAACATCAAATGCCAAATCAACCTTGTTTGTTATTGAAGCGGGATTAGAACCTGTTGCCGTATTCCACGTATCACTATCGCAAGGGACTTCTGCTCTGGTATAACCATTTTCGGCATCTATCTCCGTTCCATTAGAATCTGAACAAAGCGCTAAATACATAGACGCCAACGGAGAAGCTGCCCCTGTAAAACTATTTAAAGCTACTTGTTCACCTTTCGCTGCGAAAGCCATAACGCCTCCTTTTTAATTTAAATACTTTCTATCCATAACTTATTGGCTGCTGCGGCAACCAATCTTCTTACTGTTAGCATATTATTTACGCCCGTCCACTCCCAGTCAACTCCTCTGACGCCACCATCAAAGGGGCCAAGACCACTGCCACCTTCCAAAAGAATATAATTAGGGTGAGGCTGTTTAAGCGACAAAGTAGTAAAGTACCATACATCGCCCTGCGTAGTACCAACATCATTAACGGCATCTACACGCCAGTAATAAGTGCGTGAATATCGTAAAGGGAAAATATTGTGGAATGGTTTAATACTAACCGTTACATTCGTTAGTTTAGTAGTTATCAATGTTAAGTTACCCTCAGAATCGCCAAAATAAACATTATAATAATCAGTATTTCCGCCACTTACCCACGAAAGATTTGTCAAGCCAATCGAAACATTTTCACTACTATATGCGGGCGTAGGCTGCGTCGGCTTACCAGGTAATGACGGCGCTTTATATAACTTATATGTAAGCGCAGGATGGTAAAGAACTGGATTAGATAATACTGTGTGGTCGCCATATCTTTCCTGATAAGGCTCACCGCCAAAAGTTTCAGTAATTTCCTCCAAAGGCAACCACTCACTAGGCGCCCAATAACCGATATAAGTTCGCCCACCTGGTCTTATTAGCATATTTAAATCTAATGTAGCAGAATCGCTGACACTAGGATTAACTAAGCTAACTACAATAGCATACGAAGTGTTATTCGCATACAATCGCACTTCAGGGATAGGTATATGTATTTTCTTGCTTGTAGAAGGTAACAATTCCGCTGATAAAGTTACAGTAGAAAGAGGTGAGCCAACAGGCTCTGAATTTTGGGCTTCATAAACATCAAATCTACAATCGCACGTAGCTGAATATGAAATAGTAAGCTCTATAAGTTTTGCTGGCGATTCATAACCTCCTTCTTCAGCTGTTAAAATGTCACACCAAATGGGTCTATTAGAATTCATCACAGATGGCGATGTATTAGATAATATCCAATTATTACCATCTTTATAATACCGCGATGATATTAGCAAATTATTATTTGTTGTGTATAAGTGCTTACAATATCTTACACCCCCCACACCCATATCCACATAAGACGTAATATAATATTTTCGGTGCTGCAATAGTGATATTGGAGGATTAAAAGGAACGTTAATCCACGTCCATTGCAAATAGGGTAATGCTGAAGCATCATAATCTGTATAACCTAAATAATCGCCCGAATCATTGATAATACCCACTCGCAATGTTGTAGATAGATTTTGGGGATAATTTAGATAATCTTCGTCTCTCATACAACAGAGCAGAGAAACAGATTGTATATCAACATTTTCTAGTGGTATGAATTCACTAGCTATATCTACCCAAAAATTGTCTTGTCTATAAGCCATAACTACTTACCAAAGATGCAGTTATCACTACGCTTCATAAGGCAACGTATAAAAGTCTCCACCATATAATGTACCATCTATTTCCGCACCAGAAGAAAAGAATAATTCCCCGACGGGATTATGCTCTGGTGTAGGAAGCAGATTGATGTGAACGGTTGTGCCTGGCGTAAGGTAGTGGCCATCATCAGTACTAACAGCATCTACTCGCCAAGACAAAGAAGAGTTTCCCGCAAAACTCATAGGAACAATTATTTGATATTCTAAGTCCCAGTCATAATTAGGATATTCAATAGCTTCAGTAAATACGAAGTTGTTATTTACATACAATTTCATTTGCGCGTGTCCCCTTTCGGGATTTCCAAAAGCAAAAACCTTTACTGAATCATAAATAGGTGTATGAAGAGGACAAAATAGAGAGGCTTCTTGAGGATATGCAAATCCCTGTATCTGCGTCAAACCAGTTGGAACCATATCCTGCAAGTGCCAAGCAGTCCCACCCCAATAATACCATTTACAGTATGAAACTGGATTTAACATTCCTCTAAATACAATAGCAGAGTAATGATAACGATATGTCGGTGGGTTCGGTGGGTTTTCTATAACTTCCGTAAATCCTAACGCATTCGTGTCAAACTCAACTGCATAAAGTTTATTGCTGCTACTCCAACCAGGAGGTTCTGATGTAAATTCGCCATCTGTAAGAGGTATGATAAAATTTGTGTTTATACCTTCATATACAGGGATATTGGCATACACTATAGACCCTGTCGCTATATCGTCACTTAATCTATTGCCGCTAATATCTGACTCATAAACTTTAACTGATAAAGTCGAATCTGCAAATATTTCATTATCTCCTGGATATGCTTCTTGTCTGCCTGCGAAAACTTTTATTTGCTTAGTTGTTCCTTTTCTGCCCCTCGATATTGCCTTTTGCGGAGTATAATAATGTATTACTTCCATCTGGTCTTTATACTTATATAAAGGCACTCCTGTGCTTTCCGAGCCCCAAGCGTCTGCCTTCCATATAGCCCAATAGTTAGCCATATTATAGACCTCAGATAATACTACTTACAGAACACATAGCCACTACAGGCTGTTCAATTCCGCCGATTTGCGTTCCCGCACCCCATTTATCAAGGCCAGGGCGCTGGCCAATACGAACTCTATTCTCAAGAACATCTCGTGGCCGAACATTATTGATATAAGCAGTAGTAGCGGCCAGTTGTTTATCCATAGGAACGCCTAAAGATTTACCTTTTACAGGCAATATAATCTCCATCGTACGTCCTCCTAATGCGTGAACTATTTTTGAACGGTGCTATTATCATAAAGCACCGCCTTTCTGCTATTCGGGGTTGGTGCTTAAATAATATACATCCACAATTAGTTGGCCAGCAGAAATAGTATCATAACTACTATTGACAGTAATCTTTAGCTGAACAGTAGTAGCGGAAGATATGGGAACTAACCCTGTGCCTGTTGTGCCACCGGCGGATGAATCTGCACCCTCTACCAAATTGCTTGCAACGCTTGAAATATCGTGCGTTGTATATGAGAATAAATCATCATCCGCGCTAGTACCTACATCCATTACCATTGTAGTATTGTCGCCACCACTGAACGCCTCAAGAACAGTAACTTTGCTGCCGACCACAAAAGAGCCTGCCGGAATAGTTTGAGACATATTAGCTATTCCATAAACAGTTGAAGATGTAGTAAAATCACTATAGCTAAGCTCTTCAGAAATTTTCCGCAAGCCAATTCCTTCTGCTGTTTCCATTCCCCATACCAGTGATTGTCTGTTAGGCATAAAAACTCCTTTCGTTTTCAAGGTTCCGGTATAATCTGAACATAATTTTTGTCATAAATTGTTGCGCTTCTAATATAGCCCTCGCCCTTACGAAGGTTCATAGTGCCTAAATTGCCCACCATACCTTGCTTCTTATCCTCTCCAATGCACTGCTGCAATAGCACTTCAGCTGCCCTGTGATGTATCCCAATAGTTTCATCTTCTTGCAATTCTGCAACGGCCAAAGCGCACTCTAAAATACATTCAGAAGCCAAGCCATCGCCCACAAAGACATCGTCATCATTTACTGGTGCTGGAGGAATAGAATTGTAAGTATAGTAATAATCAAAATTATTAGAAGGCGTTGGAAAGAAAATTACTTCATTGTCTGCTTGGCCGGTGATAGGGTCATATTCAGATGTCTTTAACGCAAAATATCTTGGATAACCTGTGCCGGTTGTTTGAGATTTTTGAAGATAAATAAACGCCAGCGGTCTCTGAATGGGATTGTATGAAAGAGGTGTTATGTGGGTAAAAGGACAAACTAAAGATGAAAAACCTATTGGTAATTTATACACTTCTTGACCAGCAACTATCGAAAGTGTTGTAGTCTTTTGCAAGAAAAACCACCTATATGTTTCTGCGGGATTTTTGCTTAAATCTAACGGCATTAAAAATTTTCGATAACCCCGTAGCGTTATATCTTTAACCTTTTTTAAGTCGTCGCCTGTAGGTTGACTGCCTAATCCCAAAAACTCAGAAACCTTAGTCCAGACATCTTTATATGTTAGTTTGAGAGGGCTACTACTCATAGCGCTAATTTCCTTTACCATCGCCACTTAGCTGTGTCTTTTCAGCATTTTCATATGCCTCCAACACCTGGCGAATAAGGGCTATATTGTCTGCTAATACCAAATGCTCCTGCCTCGTCAATCTAACAGAAGCACAAACAGTATTGATATTGCGTAATGCTTCTTCTATTTTACTATCCATCATAAAATCCTTATCAACAAAGGTAGCTGTTCTCCGGCACAGCTACCGAAGCCGTTAGGCCAACAACCTATTTTTTTGCTTTCTTTTTCTTCATTTCGTAAAACTTCTTGACATCTTCAGGATTATTAAAATTCAAGCTGTTATCCACCTTAGTAGGAGCAACAACCTTTTTATCTTTTTCTTCTTTTGCCATAACAATCTCCTTTCCACAGCGCTAAGCTAACTGGAACAGAGGGCCAATGCCTTCATAGTTACCAGCTATAGTGTGGCCTGCATATTGAGTGCTAACATAGTCATTCTCTCCATCAACACCATTACCCACGGTATCAAGGGTACCATCGTGTCTCCAGCAAGCACCAATTTGCTTATCTATTATTGTATATTGAGGAGCAAGCCAAGCATAACTCGGCAATCGGCCTACTTGGCACCAGAAATAAACATTCGCCGCCGTAACTTTAACAGTAGGCACACCAGCTTTAGGTAAAGAAGCACTTGTTCCTGTTCGCAATGCCGCATACGGATTTTGACAAACTTCACAAGCACTTGATGTTGTAACGGCTTCAGTTAGAGGGCCGTCAAGATACACTACAAAAGCAGCGTTCGCAGCGGCGCTATCATTGCCCAGTATTTGCCTGAATTGAACATTGTTTGTTGAGCCATCGTAAATCCAGATAAATCCGTTGCGAAGTTCATCAGTAGCCAAGGCAGCGTGCGTTGCCGCAGGGACAGTAACGCTCCTATCGCCCACATCAGCCGTAACCGTAAATTCAGTATAAGGAATATATCCTGTGTACGTAAATTCAGCGCCCTGTCCTGATATACAAGCGTCCGCCGATTTAGAATACACAAAAATACCCCTACTAGGTATAACCACAACATCACCTATATTGTAGAGAGGGTCTTTTGTAGTAGAAGTTGTGTAAATAAAGTCCCATAGGCCGTGTTTCTGCCCGCCAACATAGCCAGCACTTTGAAGGATTGATATTCTATTCGCACCACGCGCCATAAACCACTTCCTTTCTCTTCGTGTATTATATCCCCACGAATAGGGTGTCGATTACCAGCACCTACGTCTGGCTTATCTAAAATTGTTAATAATACTATTGCCCACTTACCAAATACCCTGCCGTCTGGCGGTTTTCACAGTGTACGCACCAATACAAATCCACGTATTCGGTAACAACATTGTGAGCAAACGCATTCTTGCCTTCATCAGTTCTGAAATACCAATTTTGCAAGACTACCGGATACAAAACATCAAAGTTAATAGCAAAAATCGGGTCTTTGCCATAATATGCCCTTGTCCCACCACTGCCTTCTGTATCAAGATATTTAACGTAGCGGAACGGGATATTCTTATACAGTGTTTCGCCCGCATACTTGCCCAAATCATAGCCAATGCGGTCGTCCGAATTTCTTGCTATCTTTTCGATATTCCTAATAACATTGTTAGTAGTGTAATACACCACTTTTCTCGGAACATTTGTTTCGACGCCTTCAACTTTGCCAGCATCAACAAGCGGCGCTTCAAAGTCAGTAGCTCTGTTAGCGTCACCAAGTAAATCAAGCAATGTATCATTCAAATTGTTGTTATGGTCAAGATATAAACTTGCCCATTTGGGATAAGTTACAGCGGATATTCCACCAGGATTAAACGTAGTTCCATCTAGATATCTACCTGTCGTACCAGTAAAACCACTGGTTATTGTGGCGTTATCCGTTCCCATTGTAAGCCATCCTGGGGGGCCATAAACTCTATTGCCGTCGCTGGCGGATGTGGGGACAGACCAGAACTGCTCTTGCAAGTCATCGCCAATCTTGCGATACATCGCCATCTTTTGGCTTTTGATATAATCATATTCTCTAACCTTGTCGCCTTTGTTAATATCAACTTGAGCAAGGTCATAAGAAACGTTATTTGTGTAATGTTTCCATTCGGAAATAACCTTGTGGTCAGTATCATAAATATTGGAAACATCTTGAACAAAGAACATTCCTACTGCCCCGCCATTTGTTGCATCTTCAAGTTGAATGTTAGTAGTGTATCTTTCGCCTGTAGCTGTTTTTTTACGACGACGCAATATGTCATTAAGGACTTCATATCGCGGATAATTTAATGTCATTGTCAATTTATCTGGTGTAAAGTAATCCCTCGTTGCATTAAGCAATGTTAAAAACTGCGACAATGACATTCCAGATTGTGATATAGCCATTATGTTCTCCTTTCTAAGAACGGTTATTCTTCTATTCCTGCCTGCCTATAAGCTTCTGTCATTATTGCTTCAGCTTCTTCTTCTGGTGTTGCAAATTTCCTTGAGCTTAAATCAGAGTGTCGCCTTGTAGGTCTATGAGTATATCTGCTACGCTGTTTATTAAGCTTATCCAGAAGCCTTTGCTCGGCAGCTTTTTCGCCTTCTTGGTTTTTATGTTTTCTAACTTCTATTTCAATCGCCTTTTCTATTGGGATATTCCTAAGTCTGCTCGTTAAATCAGCGTGCGCCCATAATTCTTGCCTCAATGCTATTTGCCTATTATTCAAATTAGCAGAATTTCCCAAATCAGGTAATTCTTTACTGAAGCGGTCGAAACAACTATCTACCCGCGTGATGTAAGCCAGTTCTCGTTCAGACTGCAACCGTTTTTGTTCTTCAGTCAACATCTTTCGCTGTTCACTTAATTGAGCAGCGATTTTTTCAATTGCCATTTTAACATCAGGGTCAACTTTGTCTGGGTCGAGATTGAATTTAAGTTCCTCAAATTCCTGTGCTTTTTGTTCATCAACGGCCTTTTTATCTGCCTCGGCAGAAGGGATTGTAGGCCCACCTTGTTGTTCGGCGTCCAGTAATTCTCGTAATTGATAAGGCAAATCAGGGTTAATTTTTATTTGACGAGCAATTTCGTCATCATCCCAGCCGTAATCACGGCATATTTGAAGGACATCGGCGTCAATATCCTTCAGCGCTGAACTCGTTTCAGCTTCTTGGGTTTGTCCTTCCTCAGGACTAACTTTAGCTCCCTCAGGAGTTATATCGCTATCTTTTGCGACTTCTTCTTCGCCCGCAGGCGTCATAGACAAGATTTCTTCCATTTTTTCAGCAAACATCTCTTGGTCAGATTTTGGCTGTTGAGTAGTATCTTGCTCAACAACTTCGCCTTCTTGCTGATTTGGCTCAACTTGCTCGGCATTATCAGTATTGTATTCTCGTTCATCTACCATTTTCATTTCCTTTCAATTTATTCTAATTCTACCATTCCTCTTCGTTTCATTTCAAATAATTTATGTTTTCTATTTCTTATCAATAATTGTCCTTTTTCATTATACACTGAACCTGGGTATAATTTTACTGCTTGCGGTATTTGCCTCGGGTTAACACCCATAGTATTAGACCATCGTGGTCTATCAACCAAATCGGTATTCACACGACTGAAAATTCTCCGCATCCAATGACCACAAACAGAACACATAATTCTGGATTTATTGAAAATCCGCTTCATATACTTTTCATCTTTATAGCCACAATTTTCACACACAAACTCATATATTGGCATACTAATGTTTCCCGAAACAGAAATACTCTATTGCTGTTGACGATGTTGAACCTTTAATTCTTATATATTTTCCGCTTCCTAATCCTTGCGATGAACCGCCGAAATTCAAATATGTTGCTTCGCCAGCCCCAAGGGTGATATTACCTTGCGTAGTTAGCGGCGTTCCCGTGCCATCATCATTAACAAGTATTCCTACATAATCTGTTCCTGCCGTGCCTTTAGCTATAATTAAAACGCCAAGCAAGTCAGTGCTTGCTATCCCGCCCAAATCAAGATTTGTTGCCGTATTGCCTATTACAGTATATCCATAAAAAACCTCTTCGGGCGTAATGTTGTGTGTAAATCTCGTCTCCAGCGATGATGTTTCTGAAGTCAAATCTTCTATTTCTACTTTTAATGACACCTTTGCTAAAGCCGTCATAACGATATCTCCTTCGTCGTTTTGCCCAATCTGGCCGTTTCGGCCGCTAATTTATTATTAAGATTATCTGCTTCAGATGCGCCAAATCTTTGGTCGCTGCTTCTCATACCCAGACCCATCTGCTGATACGGATTCATACTCACAGGTGTGGGAACAGAAGGAAGGAACCACGAATCTGTATTGACATCCATATAAGTAGCAAGTTCTTGCGTAATAGCCCTGATGTTTAATGTTTGTCCCTGAAGAGTAGCTACTTGCATAGTAGGCAAAATCCATCCCGTCAACAATTGCATCATTCTTTGGAACCGTGCTTCCGGATTTAACCGCTGCATACTGAACAATTCTATATCTAAGTAATAGTCAGTAAATTCGCCTTCTTGTTGAAGCTGATTATAAATGCTGGCAATTTCCTCGCCCGCCACATTTTTAATAGTTGCAATCTGTATAGTTGGATTCTGCCACATCTCATAAGCTAATTTTTCTGCAATGCTCGATGCAAAATAATGAACTGTTTGGCTCATCATATCCAATGTTTTGGAAGCATTAGCCATCAAAAGCTGTTCTTGTCCCAGCGTCCTTGCCGCCGTTCGCAGGCCACCGGTAGTAAATAGATTACCACCTTGTTCTGAAAATTGAGCTAATGTAAATGCCAGAAAGTCATAAAGCTCTGGGACTACACCGCCTAACGTCAACTCCTTCACGGATTGGGCGTTAGACAAGCCCAACATATCGCCATCTTTAGCTTCCTTGGCTACCATCGCATCTTGTTCGCTACCACCTTCGTAAACACCTACTTTTTTCAACCGTTCAGCTTGGTTTCTGGCTTTTACAAATAGAGTATTTATCGCCGCATCAAGCTCCATAAGGCCGTAAATTGGAGGAATAGGCAAGGTAGAACCTCGCATATATTTATAGCCCAAACAATCATAGGGACCACTTTCTGGGCCGTCATATGGAATTGTTTTAATAATTTTGTTGAATCCCTTTTCAGGCGGTAGAATTGTTATAATAACTTTCTCTCTCGGCAGCCATAAATCTATAAAACGAGTATAATCGTGAAGTTCGTTATAACTAATCCTATCCGGATTAACAACTGTTTTGGGATGGTCTTCGCCGTATAGCTTAAAATCTGGCGTAATCTTGTCGGCAAATTTAGGATATTCCTCTTTTGCTTCTTCAGTAGGCAATATATATTCATCGCCTTCAAATTCATATTGTTCTCTATCTTTTGCCGTTATATCAAAAACATAATTCTGTTCATCAACCACTTCGGCATAAGGCCGCCCTTCGACAGTTAAGTATCCTGCCAATCTTTTAATATCTGCGTGGCAAGTGCCTGTCTTAACTATTCCCATCCCAAATAAACTATTCAAAACTGCTGGTTGCAACGTTCGCTGAGCAAACTTCATCGCTTTTAGCCAATGATTTAATGCCAATTGAAACGTGTATGCAAACGGTTTCAATTGCAAATTGATTTTTGGCCTGACGACAATTTTAGGCAATCCACCAACTAAGAAAGGAAGCCAAATAGAAACGGCTCTATCTATAAGATTTATCGGGTGGGGGTCTTGCGTAAGCCCTTTTTGATAATAACCAGAAGCATAAGCACGCAACATTTTAGCGTTTTTATCGTCGGTAACTTTCTTCAATCTTCGGCACGCAAGAATTGCCTTATTAAGCCTTTGAACAAAATTTATTTTGTTAGTTTGCTGTGGCATAGGAATAAACCTAATCGAAATTTAACCATATTTTCATTTTATCCTTTTTAGCCAACTGCTCTTGTCTTTGTCGGCGTTTTCGCCATTCTAACGAACCAACGATATTCGCTTCAAACTTAGCAGCGGCTTTGTATTGGTCGCAAGCAGCAAGGCAACATAGCGCATCTGCCACTACGCGGTCGCCGTGTGCCGCTTTAGCGCCGCCAGAATCAGACATACAACTGGACAATACTATTCTTCCGCCGTCGAAAATATAATCTTCAGCTTCACGTAATGAATCGCTATCTGGATTTATGAAAATCTTCTCATTCATTCTCGGTCTAAAGCACGCCGTCATTGCAGCATTATACATAGCAAACAATTGTAGTAAGTTATTAGGATTATTCCACCATCCTAAAATCTGTGATTTTTGATGAAAACCACGCTTTTCTACTGATGATTTGCAGATAAATGAATAGCCCAGTTCTCTAATTCTTTTAAGAAATACTTGACCTATACCGTTTGCTTCAAAATTAAGCAGCGGTTGCTTCGACATACCTCCTACCCATTTTCCTATTGCAACTACAATTTCTGCAAATTGTTCTGGTAAAGTATGAGAGTCTGCCCAGCAACCAACTTTTGTTCTCGTATCAACATCGAATATCGAACAAACAGAATTGCTTTGTCCCTGCCCAAGGGAAATATCGCAGCCTAAAACATAGTTATGATTTTGAACTGGTCTTGCTCCACCCAATTCGCCCCACCATTTTAATCTTCCTCTGCCACCATTAACAAATTTAACATTACTGATTTTATTATCATAAGAATCAAATAAGATTTCGCCAACATATGAAGGCTTTCTGACATATTGACAAATCATTTGATTGATTGTAGCGGGCGAGAAAACTCCTTCACTAGCGCCAATCTCATTCATATCAAGGTTTGTAGCAACATCTAAATCAGTTCGCTCGGCTTCTTGCTTATCATACCACGGGCTTCGCCATTTTGGTTTATCTGGAGTTCCACCATCAGCAATAAAAGATATTTTTAGTTCAGGATGTTTGTAAAGCAGTTCCGTTTCAAGTTCAGAATAAGTTATTTCTTGCCCTTTGGAATACTTATTAAATACATCGGGGGCTAATCGCCTGTAATAATCAATATCCTCAATTACAATCTTATTCAAATCAGGCGACCAGTATAAACCTTCTGCCTTAAACGGATGCAACCACCATCCAAGTGCCATTTTTATAACGCCTTTCTGCGACCCCATACGACTGAACGGATGGCTCCGATATTCGCTCGTTCCAAGAAAAATCCTGCAAGCAGCAGTATCTGTCAAAGCTCTATCCATAGCCTCCGCTTCTGCGTGAGGAACTGCAGGAAATTCATCGCAGAATGCCCACGTGCGCCTTCCACCTTTTCCTACGCTTTCAACGGTAGCTTCGCCGTCGATAATAGAACCGTTCCAAAGATTTTCTAAGTGACGGTCTGTGCGGGTATATTCAGGTATTACCCATTCAGGCAAATGCTGAAGCATAAAATCTAATTTCCAAAATAGTGTATCGGGATTGCCTTTCTTATCAACAAGCTCTTCTTTACGGCTTGTTATTAAGCCCTTAATGCGTGGGGTAAATAGCCACAAATTCAGACCACAGCCAAGAATAAGCCACGTTGCGCCTACTTCTCTTGATTTTTTTATCTGAACCTTGCCGCCATTAAGCATTAAATGTGTAATTTCTTCTATCTTTTCATCCTGCCACGGCCAAGTAATAAACGGCCAAACTCCGTATGGCCGGATATTTGGCTTAGGTTGCTCCGTCCAGAACATTGTTTTGAACGTAATCTGAGGTTTAAGGCGGCATTTTTCCACAAAATCATTTCGTATCTGTTTATCCGCCTGCGCCAGGAAGCTGTGCAACGCTATCCGGAACCTCAGATTTTCCTTCGGATTTGTCGGCACTTTGCTCAAGAACATCTCTGGAGAGAGACTCAATAACTTTTCTAATTCTTTCTGCTGGTTGGCTGTCATATCCTTCGTCTTTTTTAAGGAAAAGCTCTTTTCTAAATTCGTTAGGAAATTTGTTACATAGCAAGAATGTAAATAATGTAGCGTTAGCTGGCTGAAATTTTCTTGTTATTTCTTTTCTTATCTCTATCCATTTATCTTCTTCGCAAGTAGCCTCAGAATTTCTCTGATATACTGTTTTAACTTCATCGTAATAAAAACCAACAGATTGAGCCACTAATGAACGGAGAAGCTTGCCGTGCAAAAACTCCATCGCCTCTTGATATGCCTTGCCAAAAAGCTGTTCATCTGATTTAGTTATTCGATGAGAATCAAAAATAGTTTTAACAACTCTTTCGCACAGCCACGGAATACTGCTATATATATCACCTTCTTCAATAGTGGCATACACTCTTCTTTTGCTATCTACAGGAGGCTTAGTATCTGCCTGCTTTGATTCAACTTTTTCATCTTCTTTTTCAGGAAGTGAACGTCTGTATTTATCATACTCTTTCCTATATATACTCTGACAATTTTTACACCAAGAATGAAGACTATCTGTGTTGTGGGGGTTTCGCGAAAATTCTTCCACAGGTTTGCACTGCTTACATTTTGCACAAATTTTCGTCTTTATTTCAGTAAATCTTTTAGTTATTTCTATTTTTTCTGGTTTCCGCATAATAATTATACTCGATAAAAGATATATACAATCGCATCATTTTGAGAAGAGTAAAAATACAACTTACTAACATCGTCAATATCAAAATCAATAGCTTCCGCCTGATGAGTATCGCCGTTAAATGAGCCGAGCGGAAAACTATCTTCATCAGCTGGAGAGCAGAAATTCACTCTTACAAGCGCGTTATTACCTTCATCTTCTTTCACCTTACACGTTCGACACGGCAGAGATATTCCATCATTAGCTTGTGCAACGCCGCCACTAAGAGTAACTTTAAGAACTCCGCCAGATATTGAATTTATGTTAGTATTAAGATTGGATGTTATAACCGCTTCCGCCATTTTCATTTCCTTTCATAAAGCCGCAGTCAAAATTTCTGTTCCGTCCAAATTCAACGTAGGTGTCAATTGAAAATTCTCTGTGCCTCTACCATTATTCCAAAGTATTGATATTTCTTCATCAGTAAGAGTTCTTTTAAAAATCATCATATCATCAAAGGCTCGGTCAAGTGGCAAATAAAGAGGAATCAATCCCCATTTGCCAATAAATATTTCAATAACAGGCTCTTCAGGGTCAGTTTCGATAGGATTAGTAAATCCCGCTCCCTCAAATTTACCATCAATATATAGCTTCATTTGTCCGATATCGCCGCTATACATCATTACAAGACAATGCCACGGATGAGGAATTCTATTTTCAAAAGCCATTTGACTTCTTACAATTATACCTTGATTACTTCCAATAATAGCTCTATTTTCTGTATCATTTCCAATGAAATAATACTGTATGTTGCCTTCTCGTCCTGTTGCATCTCCTACGTAAAACAAATATGCATTGGCAGTCACAATAACATTTTTCCAAAAAACTACTGTCCAATCTTGTCCGGCTGTAAATAATCTCGCAATTTCGTTATTATAAGGATGACCTAAATAAAACCCTTCTTCTTCATCGAAATTGAAAAAATTCATCTTCGTTGTATCATTATATCTACACGCTATACCTGTAGTATTTGAATGTAATAACCTTGTCGGGAAGGGATTTCCATCTATATCATAAGCGTATATAATATTATTATTGCCCGAACTATCTGACACGATATTAGTGTCGGAGTTATCGTCGCATTTCCAATAAACTAAGCACGACTGCTCCATTGATGGCACAGATGTGTCTTGCCCCCCACCACCATTGCCGAAAAAATATACAACAGTTTTGACTGCTCGCTTAACGAAATCATTTAACCATTTAATCATACAAAGTACTCTATATCTATTATGTCACCTTCAGTATTACCATAAAAATACAACAAATTCAGATTATGAATTGCATACGGAGTCAACGTAGGATAGCCAGCTAAACCGACACCGCTATCTGCATCGCAAGGCGAACCAACGCGAACGCGAATAACATTATTGCCAGAACGAGATTGCAATCTACAATAACGACAAGGAATATTCGGTCCTTGTGCCGTGCCGCCAGAGCCAATAGTTACTGCTACCGACCCTCCACTTTGAACGTTAATATTCGTTTTAAGATTTCTCGTATCAATAGACATAATTTTTTAACCCTTAAACCTAAAATGTTGCTGTTTTTTTTAAAGTGCTTTCTTGCTTTGGCTCAATCTGAGGCTCTCCGGCTATCTTCGGCATAACACCAAATGCTTTAGCTGTGCAAGACCAGCACCAGACAAATTCTTCTTTGCCAAATTGTTTTTTAACTTCTGCAAGGGCTTCTTGCTGCCGTTGATTACGAACGGTGCCGCGAACCATCAACGCAAAACCATATAAATCAGTACAATCTTTCCCACAACCATCACAAATCAATCTTCCAATAATCATAAAATTTATCCTTTACTTTTTTTCATTCTTGCTTTTTTTATTATTGCACGAGGAATATTAGCTCCGCTTTTTCTTGCAGTACTAAGAGCAATCGCAACCGCTTGCTTGGGCGGATAACCACTAGCTATCAGCTCTCTAATATTTTCACTGATAGTTTGGCGCGATGTACCTTTCTTCAGCGGCATAAATATTATGCATTTAGTTTACGTAAAGTTAAAGCCAATCTCGCTCGCTGGCCAAGTTTCCCTTTAGCTTGTGCCGCCTTCTGTAATATCGCCACGGGTATTTTCTTGCCAGCAGGCACACCAAGCTGCTTTTTAAAAGCCCCTGGTTTTTTAATTGCTTTTTGTATCCATTTTTCTGCCATTGCTTACTACCTCGTCTGCCTTCTACCTCTAAGTATTCTTTCTATTTCTTCAGCATCAGCTCCGCTAGCGCCTTCAATGCTCGGAGCACCTGTTCTGCGGGCGTATTCTACCAATGGATACGGGCTGGGCGGCGGAAGTTCGCCATAATTAAATCTATACCATTGCTCTTTTGTCATACGTTCTGGGCCGGCTTTTCGCAAATAATCTTGCCACTGCCGCTCCCGCTCGGCTTGGGTATGTCTGGCAAAGATGCGCCTCGCAAGCTCTTCACTTGCCATAGGAAATTCTCCCACATTAACTATTTTTACTTTTTTATTCGTTAAAGCACTCATATCCGATACTATCGTAATAAACCAATTTGCGTCAAGATAAATTTTCAAAATTTGAAAATTTTACCGCTTTTGTGATTGACTTCAACTGCAAGATTTGATAGAGCGAAAGGTAGAGAAAAGTAAAAAGTGCTGATTGTGGTTTGCTTTTGGGCACAGATTAGAAAGGGATTTCGAACACAAATTAAAAGGGATTTTAAATTAAGCGCACTATGTATCGCGATTTATCTCCAGAGGTTGGTCTCGGCTACAAACCAAAGAGCAAACCCTTTCGAAGGCGGCAGGAGGTTCCTCCGCGGTTGCGGCGTTTCCACACTAGCAACCACCCTAAGGCTGCAACCCAATCCGTGTCTAGGGGTTTTCCCTTTCCCCCACTTTCCTGCCGCTTTTTTTATTAAATTTGGAAAGGAAGTGAGCAATGGAAAATCCGACAAAGGAAAATCTGGAAGAAATCATACATACTGTAACCCTAGTAGGTCAGCAGGTCGAAGCTGGGGCTAAATCCTTGTGCAAGATTCTAAAATCCTTGTGCTGCTGGTGTGCAGGATTGATTTTCACGGTACTTATTCTGTTTCTTGGGATTATCTTTATAGCCTGTGGCGTCCTTGCCCTTTTGGAACCGGTGATGGGGCGCGGTTGCGCCGCGGTCGTAGTTGGGATTGTTACTATGCTGATAGGTCTGGCCGTAATGGGCTTTGCCTCAGCCTGCTCAAAGAGGTGAGAAGAGCAATGGAATACTATTTCTTTTTCTCTTTTTCTTTTTCTTTCTTTCTTTTATATTTCTTTCTTTCTTTTGCTTACTTTTATTTATTATTAAATAATATACTAGTATGGTATGACTCTTTTTCTCTTTTTCTTTTCTTTGTACTACTTTCTTTTCTTTTCTCTTTTTTGATGGTTGTTTATGAGGTGCAAGATGGCCGGAAACGTTCCGAGCCGCAAATACTCATTCCGAGCCGCCCTAAACCGCCCCGAGCCGGAAATTCCCCGCGGCGTTGCGTGAAATAGTAGGTGTTTATACTGGAAGGAGGTACATTATGTTATCAGAAGATAAGTTATTGACAGCAAAGCAGTTAAGCCAGTTATTATGTGTATCAAAACGCCAAATCTTCTACCTCAATAGGTGTGGAAAACTACCTGCTCCGATTCGTATCGGTGGAAGTGTGCGCTGGAGAGAAAGTACGATTTCAAAATGGTTAGATGCCGGCGCGCCTGATAGAGAAAACTTTGAAAAAACGATGAAAAACGAATAGGAATGAGTGGGAATGGTGGAAATAAAGAAAAAGGCAGAAAAAGGCAGAAAAAGGCAGAAAAAGGCGAAAATATACGTAAATATACATAAATATACGTAAATTTCACCCATTGACATTTAATGACAGATGAAAGGAGTCATTATGCCTGAAGACCAATTACTAACGGCAAAGCAATTAAGCCAACTATTATGTGTATCAGAACGCCAAATCTTTCACCTCAATAATTGTGGCAAACTGCCTGCCCCGATACTGGTAGGTAAGCGCTTACGCTGGAAGGCAAGCGCGATTTCGGAATGGCTAAATGCCAGCGCGTCTGATAAATCTAATAATAAAACCAGCGAAATTGTAGTTACAGAAGAAAAAGAACAAAGCGCAACAGCAGCGGGAACACCAATGGCAGTCTCATCACCAGCGCCAGCGCCAAATTCATTACTGGCAGCGACTTCAACTTTAGCGGCTTCAGCGACTACAACAATAATAGTAAATCCTCCGACAATATCAACTGTAGCGTCGCCTTATTTGTCTGAAGTAATTGATTATGCCTGCGTGCTTGGGATAACGGAGGAAAAAGCAAAGTATTATTATGACCACTATTCCGCTATTGGGTGGGTTGATTGTGCAGGTAGAGCAATTACAGATTGGCGGGCAATGCTCCGCAAATGGAAGGCGCGAGGTTATCAATTTGACGATTTAATACCTAAACATAAACAAATCCCGAAATGGAAACAAGAAATCTTGTTAGAACAACAGAAACAGAAACAACAGTTACAACCGCAACAATTAACAAAAATTATCGAGGAGCAAATCAGATGAATACCATTGAAGCAAAAAGTCTATTTTCTGAAGTCGTTGAGAAGTTATGGCCGAATTGGTCGTTGTCAGATGATGAAGTAAATTTCTGGGCGTCTCGCTTGCAATACTATGATTACAATACCGCAAAATATGCCTTTGAACAGGCGTATAGTGAAAGCACAAGCAAGCCTAATCTCAAGCGCATATTAAACTTTTGCCGCAGCAAACAACCGCCGAAGATTACTAATTCACAAGATAACGAACCAGTTTTACTCTACATCTGCAAAAGAATTGATGATGGACCTGGAAAAGAGCTAAAATTTTATTCTAAAACAGGCAAAATCCCCAATGAAGAGACACTACTGGCAAACGCCGAAATTAAATGCGAACAACTATCGCAAACCTACGGCGGAAAGTGGATAGCATTTCTGGCTTCAAACAAATCCACAGATACAGATAATCCGCCAATCTATGGTGAAGAAGCGCGACAAATTGCAATACAAAACATTTTAAACGGCGAAGATTGTGCAGGAAAAAGATTTTTACAGAGATATTTAGACAAAAAGAAAAAAGCTCAGCCACAATCATCACAAGAAAAAGAGGCGCAATCAATCAGCGAAATCTTAATAGACGATATTCCGTTTTGAAAATTGAAAGAGAATGGCAAATGGAAAACGAAAAATCAAATAGGCAGGAACAAATTACCCAGCGGCTAAGAGACATTCCCCGAGAAGCTTATCGCCGGATTTACGAAAAGGCGGTGGAAGGTCTAAGCCGCAAGGCTGCAATTCACGCCTTCTGCTTGGAATGCACCTGCTGGCAAAAAGAAGAGGTTCGTAAGTGTACTGCCCTTGCCTGCCCTTTGTATGCCTTAAGACCGTATCAGGAACGGTCAAACCATAGCGATAATCGGCTTAGTTCTGCGCCAGAATCGAAAAAGTCCAGTGGGGGGGGTATCAATATAGCCTACTTTTTCAAATTGACGCGTTTTGGCGCAAAAGCTCTTGAGATAATGGCTTTTTAGGATTTGTGATATGCCGGAAATACTAAATCAAATAATTCAGGGTGATGCGCTTACGGTATTAAAGACCTTACCTGATGAGATATTTGATTGCTGTATTACCAGCCCACCATATTGGAGGTTACGTAATTACGGCATTGAAGGTCAATTAGGCTTGGAAAAAACCCCTGAAGAATATGTTGAAAAACTGGTAGCGGTGTTCCGAGAAGTTAAGCGTTGCCTAAAAAAAACCGGAACTTGTTGGCTAAATTTAGGTGATAATTATGCTGGAAGCGGCAAAGGACCAGATGGTAAACGTAGTAAAGAAGCTAATAAAGTATCTTGTGCGGCACCACCATTTAAATCTAACATTTTAAAACCCAAAAACCTTTGCGGTATCCCGTGGCGTGTAGCCTTTGCCCTGCAAAAAGATGGGTGGTATTTACGACAAGACATTATATGGTCAAAACCAAACCCGATGCCAGAAAGAGTTACTGATAGGTGTACGAAATCTCACGAATATATTTTCTTGTTAACTAAATCGGCCAAATATTACTTTGATAACGAAGCGATTAAAGAAAAAGCTAACTATGATGGACGTAAAGACACAATAATGAAAGCATATTTTAATGGCAGTCCAAATCCAATAGGTAATAGACATCGTGAAAGATGGCCAAATAAAGATAAAAATAACATACCTATGCGGAATAAACGCAGTGTCTGGACTGTAACCACCGTAGGTGACGGCAACGGCATACATTTCGCCACTTTCCCCGAAGATTTAGTTACCCCTATGGTTTTAGCGGGCTGTCCTAAAGGCGGGCTAATATTAGACCCCTTTGCCGGAAGCGGTACGACCGGATATGTCGCCGCTAAACTGCAAAGGAACTATTGCCTAATAGAACTGAATCCGAAATACATCAACGAAATAGCTATCTTGCGAATCAACGAAGCCGAAACCGGAGTAACAATACGTGAGCAGAAAAACGGACAAAAAAGTTTATTCAAAATGTTGAATTGTTCTAGCGTTATCAACAGTCTTGCGGCAATCGCGGAAAATCGCAGAGCAAAAGACAAGGAAACTGAAAATGAAACTGTATTTAATTAAAATTTGGTGCAACTTAACAAACCGAAAATGCCGAAAATGCAAATGCCTGCTCTATCCAACGCTCTATCATAAACGCCCCCAAGACAATCTGTGCAACTACTGCCATTTGTCGATTTGCGATGACCCAAATTGCTCGCGATGCCACGAAATCGCCGACAAAATCACAAAAGCTTTATTGGCCGAATTAAAGCAGGAAAATGCTATAAATTCCCATATAATCGCTCAAAACAGAAGATTGGTGAGAGAGACTATTAACTAATCAGAGAGTGCCCAAAACCAATATGAGTTATAGGCGAAAAAAGACAGACCCGTATATTAAATGGCCAACTACAGTTAAATACCCCTATGTTCCACGACCTTATAGGCGCTTGTATTCCGAGGTTGTTGAGGGTAAACGCACGCCACTGCACGCTATAAAGGCATTCTGCCAGCGGTGTTGCAATTACGGACCGACGAAAGAAAATAGAGAAAAGATTGCTAATTGCCCTCATTGGCAGTGCCCACTATACGTCTATCGCGATGACTTTTTCAACCCTAACGCACTGCGAATTGAAACCTCTGAAATAAATAAAGGCGTTACATAGCAGGAACCGGCGCAAAAGGGGAGTCTGGTTTTCTTATACTATACACTACATCGGCTCGCTCGTCAAGATTGTTTTTATTTATTTAGCAATGGCTGTAAAATGGCCGTAAAGGCGTTTAAAACAGCATTAAATGAACGAACGCACTCCAATTAGTGTAATTGCACCCCCCTCAGGACTTTTTCAATTATAACGCATTTTAACGCGTTTAACGCGAAAAAGACATCTCCGCTCCGCTCGCAAAAGAAAAACGCTCCAAGAAAAACATTTATATATAATATAATAATATATAATATTATAATATATATTACTGTATTATATGTATACCAGTATTCTAGTATTACTAGTATTTCGGTATTTTAGTATTACTAATATTACAGTATTTACTAGTATTACAAGTATTCCAGTATTT
>Ga0207433_10002145_pt1 | contig 40848 bp, 52 predicted proteins | sample YelNatPaOPGAMG01_FD_187559 | JGI IMG/M metagenome (GOLD analysis project Ga0207433, IMG submission 187559) | Hot spring thermophilic microbial communities from Obsidian Pool, Yellowstone National Park, USA - OP-RAMG-01 (SPAdes) (version 3) | ecosystem: Environmental > Aquatic > Thermal springs...
TTTTGATTTACTGCAACACGTTGCAGTGGCTCTTCTTTCTTTTGTTTGAATACCTTATATGATTTCCCGCCCTGATTAACATCTGCAACCTCGCCATTTATATAATCACCAACTTCTACATTGCCTACAAAACCAACCTTCTCATATACTTTTCCGTCTTTATCTACAAGTGTCAACCAGCACTTGTCTAATCCATTTACCTTCTCTATTTTCTCTACTTTGCTTACGCTAAAAAGCATAAATAACACCCCCTTTCATTCAAGAAAAAATTCCTCGTATTCCAAGTCGCTTGCTTTACATACATTCTTATAAGGACACCACTTACAAGCATTAGAAGTTGGAGGAAAGTCGTTCCTCTCAATTGCTACAATCAAATCCTCTAAATAGTTGTCTAAAAGTTCATCTGTTATGCTTGTGTCCGCCTCTATAAACTTATAATCCCCGCTCCAAGTGATTACAAACCAACCTGCTTTTCCTTTATACCCAGCAAGCCTTTTGTAAAAAGACAATTGGAGCGGGTCAAGGTTTCTAAAATCTTTTTTGAATTTCCAATCCATAAGAAGGTTGGGGGACAGGTAATCCACCCGTCCCACCAAATCGTATCCTTGTTTATACGGAAGCCTAAACTCTTTTTCAAGTGCAATGTTATTTAAATCAAAGTCCTGCAACACGACCTGTAATATATCCAGACTTCTCTCTACTTGATTGTAAAATTGTTCCTCACTTAACACAGGAGCAGATACCATATTTCTCCATTCGTTTGCGTTGTCTAAAAAGATTTTAAAAACGCCATCACCAAGTTCAGCATAGGTTTCTATGACGTTATGCAACATTTGTCCCAGCACCACCCAATCACTTTGGGGTTCAGATATCCTAAATTGATATTTCAAAGCAAATCGTGTCGGGCAAGTCAAATATGTATGAAGGGCAGAATAACTGATATCCATTAGTTAGTCAGTCCTCCTTTCTCTTTTTCAACCTCTTGAATTAGCATTCTAAACACATCATCAAAAGACAATAATTCATCTAAATCCTCCATATAAATCAGCCTTGCTTTTGTCTTTTTGTATATTCGCACCCCTTCTGGGTCTGTGTTAAAAGCCTTCTCTGCAAGCATTTTGGCTTCCTCATAATCCTCGGAGGCAATTATAGCAAGCAAATTACCTTTTTGAAATCTATAAACTTTTACTTCAACACCGTCCATTATCCACCTCTTAATTAAAAGGCACGGTTTCTAAAAACATTTGATACTCTTTTGAATTTTTAATGATGTTCTGTATCCATTCAGGAATACCTTCTGGGAATGTAAAGCCTTGTTCTAATGTGTATAATACAGGTTGCTTTTGAGGTTTAATCGGTTTCATTGTTTTAGGTATTCCCATCACAGAGACTACATTGATGTAATTTTTCCCATTGATATCCACATTCTTTACCATTATTTGAGCATTTAAACCGAGCAACTTTTCTAAATCAAAAGAGCCTTCTATATTGCCTATCCAACTCACTAAATCTTTAAAGAGAGTTGAATTGGACTTTAATGAAGCGGTGTAAGTCTTGTGGACATAATATAAACCGTTCGTTTGAATTTCCCATTCAATCATTAACTTATGCCTTTCCTTGCCATCAATCTTATTTGTTTGTGTTCCTAAATCGTAAATTCCAACACATACTGATTGATAAATACCATCCTCTAACGGATTAAATTCTTTTTTGCTTTCTAATACAAAACCCATTATATCACCTCCTCAAAAATATTTAAAATTCGCTCTGCAACCTCTTCCCAATCAACGGAGGTCAAACCAAGTCTGATGAGCCTTTTCTGTAAAGTCTTACCGTCATAGTTGTCCATCATAAAAAATCTCAATTCATCACCGAAATAAGGAACTAATAAATCACTATTCCCGCTTATATCCTCATACACCTTTTTAATCAATTCCTTTGCGATACTCTCATAATTTTCTTTAAGTTCCTCTACAATTAAATCTTCAATTGTTTGCATTATATCACCTCCCCTTCATACCTGTAATATATGTCTTCACCAACTAATTCCCAATCTACATAAGAAAGTCCAATCCTAATCAACCAGTCATCTACATCTTTCCCGTTGTGCTTTGATTTTAAAAGGCGTTCCAATTCATCACCGAGATTACCGGGGATTAGCCTTTCATCGCCATTGACTTGTTGATAAACCTTTTTGATTAGTTCCTTAACTTCTTTTTCATACTTCTTTTCAAGTTCCTTTCTGATTGCATACTCAATTGTTTCCATTATCTCACCTCCCTTTCCACTGCAACGCGTTGCAGTGATTAATTTTTTGTTTCCACTATTATTATAGCGAAAGTCAACTTCTTGTCAAGTATCTTATCACGTCGTGATATATATCGTGATGTATTTCACGAGCCTAAAATAATGTGCCAATAATGGCTCTATGAATTTTGATTAAATTTTCTTAAAAATCGCAATAGAGAGTAAGAAGTTCAAAAAAGTCTTTTTTCAATTAGGTTGAAAATCAGCCCCCCAATTCAACCTCTCTGAGGTTGAATTGTTAATCTTTTAATTCGTAAGAATTAAAAGATTAACTGATAATAATAATAATAAGGGCTGTGGATATTGTGGATAAGTCCCAAGAAGTGGCTTTTTACCTACACTTTTCCTGTGGATAATTCTGTGGATAATTTTCAGAGTTATCCACAGGGTTGTGGATAACTTTTTGAGGTTGTGGATTCCTGTCCTAAAAGTTTACTGCAACACGTTGCAGTAAATAGCCCGCCCGTTTTATCCTTCCTAAAAGGATAATTTGAGTGTTTTTTGTCCTCCTAAAAAGGATATCTGTCTGGTGTATATACGAGGACTTTAAAATACCTTCTATTTTGCACATAAACATATCAAATTTGCGTAAAGAGGGTGGGGATAATACTTTTATACCTTTTTGAAAAAACACCCCCTATTTTTGAGCCTTAAAATGAAAGTTCAAAAAAGAGATAAAATAAAAAAGAGCGGGACATAAAGCCCCGCCCTTGCAAGTCCTGTTTTCTTTTTATCGCCTCTTATGCTTAATCATTGTTGCAACCAAAATCGCAAGTCCTAATATTATTTTAATCATCTTTCCCTCCATTCTTCTATCCATTCTAAATCTGTTTTCAAATCAATAACAAGCGTTTGCAAGGTGTTAAGATGTTTTTTAATTTTTGCTTTTATATATTGCACCTCTATTCCATTAACGCCATCTAATAGGTTTGAGAAGTCCGTTTCAATTTCACCCGCAAGCGTTTTTAATGTTTCAAGTTCTTGTCTAATTACTCGTTCCATTCTTTTCCTCCTATAAAAATTTTTACTTCATTCAATACTTCCTCGCTTGCAACCTTTAAATTAAAAGTGTTAACAATGTTATCGCCATCCTTGAATAAAGTTCCATAGTCTTTTAGCCACGCTATTGCAGTGTCTACATCTTCAAACCTTTTTAACAATAGCGTAAAAATCTTTGCATAGTCGCTTAATTTTGCCTGTTCCATTCTTATCACCTCCCTTGCAATAAATACCGCCCCGCAAGGGGGCGGGCTTTTTTACTTTATCAATGTTTTCCAATTTACTTTTTTGTTTCTTTTCATTCTTTTTTTGTCAACTCTTGGTGCTTTACTTTTCTTATACTTCTCTTTTACTCTTACTGCAATTGAGCCTCCAATCATTGTATTCACCCCCTTTCCTTTTTTATTTTTGTGGTTTCAATACCTCTGTAATGAAAGCGTATATCAAATAGAATAAAACTACAATCTCAAAAATTCTTAAAAGGAAGTCTATGAATACCATTTTCAACACCCCTTTCGAATTAGTTTTTTTCTGATTTTTATCCCTTCGATGACGCCTCGGGGCAAGTCACGGAGGGCAACCCTTTTGCCAAAAAACCTTCTATTTATCTCATTTTTCTTACCTATGTATAAGTTCACACCATTAGGTAGATTTGCTTTGCTATCCATTTCAAAAACATCGTCGTCGATTGTGATTATATAAGATATCTCATTTTTGTAGGCTTGTGTCCTCATTTTTACACCTCCAATCTCTGTTCTAAAACGATTGCATTTACAAGGTCGTCAAAGTCCACATCATTAACAGCCTCTGTAAGTAGTTCTTTTGCGGTTTCATCTGCTATGTTTTCTGCAATCCAATCATACACAAATTCTACGAGTGTGTCCTGAAAGATGTTCCGAGCGGTTTCAAACAAGTCCCAATCATTCTCTAATTCCTCTCTTGCTTCCTCTACGCTTTTGAGCCATAAGTTCTCTACGATTTCCTGTCCGATTAAAAAGTCTTTTAGTTTCTCTTCAAAATTTGTCATTTTTATCGCCTCCCTTCTTTATTTTTGTAAAGCGGAGCGGGATATAGCCCGCCTCTTTTTATTTACCATCATAATTTATACACCAATCAAAAAAGCCATCAAGTAGCCTTGCTATATCCTTGTCTGTATAATACAAGTCCATATATTTGTCTTCCAATTTTTTATACTCCGCCTGCCCGAAGTCCTCATAAAGCCCGTGCCTTTTTGCATAACTTATAAGTTTCTTTTGTTCTTTTTTAATTTCTTTTGCAAGTTCTTTTGCTTCTTTACTCATTTTAAAAAGCCTCCTTTCTTAAATTTCATTTGCTATTAAATCCCATACAAAGTCAATATCAACCTTTTTTGAATAAATAAATCCTTGCGGTGTTATATACCACGGATAACCTTCATTAAATAAAGCAAGTCCATTAAATGAGCCTCGTTTCTTTTGCAAATACTTAATTAAAGTTTGTTCCTCTTGTTCGTTAAGCCTTCTTGTTCTTTTTTGTTTCATTTCAAAAGCCTCCTTTCATTAAAATAGAATAAGAGCGGAGCGAAAGCCCCGCCCTCTTTTACGCTAATGGGACACCTTTAAATTTGTAACCATCACCAAATAACCATTGACCCAATGAATAAGTAACCTCAAAAATTCTATTAGTTCCATAAGCATTAACTTGAAAGTAACCACCTATATAGTTACCGCTACGGGTGTAATGTAACGGCACCCAATAATTTGGGGTGTCTTTTTCTTCTACATCAATCCAAACCAACGCAAGCCCGCCGTTTTTAAGATAATACACATTAAACCTTGTGAAGTTTGAATTTGTAGGCACAAAATACAGTTCTTTTACATCCTTTAAATCCTCTTTTAATTGTTCTTTTGTCATTTCTTTTTCCTCCCTTCTTTAATTTTTATTTTTTACTTCCACTATTATTATACCACGTTTTTTATTTTTGTCAAGAGGAAAATTTGTTCGTGTTTTTAATTCCTGCAACGCGTTGCAGTGAAATAAAAAAAGAGCGGTATAAAACCGCCCCAATTAAAAAAGCGGGGACAACGCCCCGCCTTTTGTTTTTCAATCAATTCGGAGTGGCAATTTTTTTAATATTTCCTCTCTTTTCTTTTCGAACCTCAAAAGATAAGGGATGTAAAATACTTGTTCGTGTTCCCATCTACTATCACCACAAACAACCACACCGTAAGCCCTTATCCATCTATTTCTTCTGTCCCATCTAATTCTTTTAACCAAGAAAACAGTCTTTTGCGGGTCTGTCCCCTTGGTCAGGTTAATCTTAATATTTACTCTCATTTTATCACCTCCAATTGTATTATATCACATTTTTTGTTTTTGTCAAGAGAATAAATGTTCGTGTTTTTAAACAACTGCAACGCGTTGCGGTCAATAACAAAATACAATAACAAAATAAAAAAGCGGGGTATTGACCCCGCTTGTTTTAATATATCCTCGTTGTATTTAAGGATATCCCTCGTTTCTTTTGCTTTCAAAAGAATTGTTTCTATGCTCTTTTTTACATTGTTTGTATAAACAATAATCTCCGTTTTTTCATCGTTTCTTTTGAAAGTTAAATACCTCAATAAACATCCTAACTTACTGATTGCGTAAAAAAAGCGGGGCTTTTACACCCCGCCTTTTACTCAATACCTTATAACCTCTGGAGGTTCCATTAAAAGTTCTGCTAAATAGTCCTCCTCTTTTTCTGTAAGGTCATAAGTCCCCGCCTCAATCGTTTCAACAGGTTCTGTAAATTCTTTTGTGGTAACTGTTTTTTCTGTTTTTGTTACTTCAATTTTGTAAACCTCAAAATTTACATAGTCAACATTTTCAACGCCAAAACTCAAATAATCTTGAAGTGGGTTTTGTTTTATTTTTTCAAGACCTTTTTCATCTGTTTTAATTAACAGATTAGCAAAACCCTTACCACCACCCCACATCGTTACAACCTCAAAACCTACAAGTTTAAATTTTACTTCTTTTGTTTTACTCATTTTTTGCCTCCTTTCAAATTTTTATTTTTTTACTTCTAATGTTATTATATCATATTTTTTATTTTTGTCAATAGAAAATTTATTCGCCTTTTCAGAAAAAATAAAAAAAACTGCAACGCGTTGCATAGAAAAACAAAAAGGCGGGGGCTTTTACACCCCCGCCGGCGGCGAATGCTTTTTACTTCTTTTTGCTACTCCAAACGCTCCAAACTGCAATCAAAAAAACAAGCAAATAAATTTTTGTTAACATCAAAAAAGCCTCATAAATCATTTTTTGCACCTCCAATATTATTATATCCATTTTCCTATATCCTTGCAAGAGGCCTCAAAACCCCGCATTATTACTGCATTTGTTGGCAAAAGGCGAATATCTTTTTGGCTGCTATAAGATTGCTATATATGAGGTTATTATTGTTTATAGGTTTGCTATTTGCTAATCGTTTGCAAGGTTGCTATTGTTTCCGGGGCTGCTATCATTTGCGGGGCTGCTATTGTTTGTGGGGCTGCTATTGTTTGTGGGGCTGCAGTTCCCCACCGCCCGCACTCTTTTTCGATTGCATTTAGGCACTTGCAAGGCACCGCCCCCGCTCTTTTTCTTTTTTGTTGGCACTTGGAGATTGTTATATGGCTGGCGATTAAGTAATAGTGAGATATTGCTTAATAATAATCTTGCTTGCCCGGGCTCGCTTCTGGACTGGCTTCTTGGGGTGTAGGCAGGATGGAGAATGGCGAGGCGGGGCGGGGCGGCATTAATTGCAACTCCCCCACCGAGCGAACCTAAAATTTTAAATCAGAGGCTTGATTAGAATTGGTGTTTAGAGTTTTCAACCAACATAGGGGGTATGAGGTGGGTGGAAAATCTATTACCTATTTCGCTATATATATGAGAGGGGAGATTTTCAACTTGGTGGTTGAAAAAGTTAGCCTCTCGGGGGAAAGATGGGGAAAGACAAAGAGACAAGGAAAGAACAGGAACAGAAAGATAAAGTTGAGGAACAGGCAATAGAACAAGATACCGCCAAGCCAGAGGGCGAAACCCAAGAAACTCAATCAGAACCTCAATCTAATAAGGTTGAAAAGAATAAGGGCGGACGCCCAAAAAAGTCAGGACAAGTCATTGACAACCCTCTGATAGCGGAGGCGGCTTTTTGGTATTATGTCTCGTTAGGGGAAAAGCGTAGCCTTGATAAAGTAGCCGAACATTTTGACCTTGACATTTGGGTAGTAAAAGAAATGTCAAGGCAGAATAAGTGGGCTGACAAGATAAAAGAGTTTGCCTCCTCCGACGCCTTTATAGGCTCTGATATTATTAAACATATTGACAGCATAAGAATGGCTGTGTTAACGTCAATAGTGGAAAATCCAAAGTCGTCAGCGAAGGAAAAGATGGCGGCTTTGAGAGAATTAACAGAGTTTATTAAGCAGTCTAATGACTTGGTGCAAAAGAAAAAGATAATCATAGAGTTCCCGCACAGGGAGGAGTTGCAGAGAATTGTTGATGGCTTACGAGATGGAACGGCTTACAAGGACGTTCTCGGCAAGGCTGGTTATTCTGTCCCTGTGCCACCAGATTACCTTGACAACAAAAGATGAGCCTTTGGACTGAAACAGCGACAAGCAAAATCGTTCACCCTCATCTATTACAGATGGTTGTCTTGCTGGCTAAACAGCGAGAAATCGCTGTCGTGGCGGGGCAAGGCTCTGGTAAGACTTCACTTATTCCTGTTTGGATAGCATTGGATATGGTGGACAGGAAATGGGGCGAATATCTCTTAACAGAACCTACATTTGATATGGTTGAAAGGATTATGATACCAACAGTAATGGATTTCTTTAAGGGGACTGAATTGGAGGGTGAATGGATATCTAAAAAGCACAGAATATACGGAAACGAATTTGGCAGAATTTACTTCTCGTCAACTGATAACCCAGAGCATATACAGGGTTCACACGTTCATAGAGCAGTAATGGACGAGGCGGGTCAAAGCCCATACATTGCCTATCAGATGGTAAAGAACAGGACAAACTTATATAACGGACAACTATTGCTTATCTCTAACCCATACAGAAAAGGCGATAGTTGGCTATATACAGATTTCAAGCGACGATTTGATGACGGCGACCCCGATGTCTTGTTCCTTACTATGCCTTCTATTTGGAATCCAGCGTTTGATAGGCAAAGGTTTAAAAAAGATATGGAGATGATGAGACCAGAGGACTTTGCCTTCTATTATCTCGGTGTCTATACCAAGCCAGAGGGTCTTGTCTTTAACTATGACAGGGATGTTGTAGTTAAAGATTTAAAATGGGATGGGCAATCTGTTTGCTATGCGGGTGCCGACTTTGGTGTTGGCGACCCAACAGTCCTTGAAGTTGCATTTGTAAACTCAACAGGTATTCACTTCATAGATGAATATTACAAGCAAGACCCAGACTTGGAAGTCCACGCAAAAGGCTTTGCTGACTTAATTGAAAAGTATAAAATAAAAAAGATTTATTATGACCCAAGCGGGTTGATATATCAGAAACAAATAGAAAAATATTTTAAAGAATGGGGCATTAAAGTTGAGTGGATAAGGGGCGAAAATGATAACACAATGGGCGTTGAAACATTGGTAAAATTGTTTAGACAAGGGAAAATAACAATAAGCCCAAAGTGTTATCGTATGCTTGATGAGGATATGGGGTATATATGGAAAAAAGATGGCACGCTCCCAGATGGAAACGACCACGCAATCACAGCGAGAAAATACCTAGTCCTTACTTTGTCTAATCAATTAAAGCGTGAATATAAACCAGCACCGAAAGTAGAGGCAAAAGCAATGAATTGGATAGAGGAGCATTTTAAGGGATTATATGAAAAAGTTATGAACCCGAAAGTAAAGCCTGACCTTGATTGGCGGGACATCTTTTAAGGAGGCGATATGGCGATACAGGATTTGATTAAAGAAGCAAATAAAGATGAAAAAGAAAATAGCGTATTGAGAAGAGTGCGTGATGACTTCTTGTATGCAGTCCAGAAAAAAGAGTCAGATGTTGTTCTTATAGACGCAAAGAATAGCGTAGCGGAAAAGAATTTTGTTTCCCAAAACAGATTGCGTATCTATAAGATGTGGTATGACTCAATACAATGGGAAGTAGATAAAGATGGAATGCCTTTTGACTCGTCTGGCTATGTTGCTAAACCTGTTGTCAACTTTATAAAAACAATCATAGACCAGCGTGTTAATTCTTTACGAAAAAGAAAAGTTTATATTGATGTCTTGCCCGTCGGAACAGGGCAAGGCGATGTAGCAATTGCTTGGCAATATATCTTAAAGTATTTGTGGAAAACAAACGACTTCTCTGGTAAGTTAGCAATCGTTTATAAAGACGCTTTGATATATGGAACGGGCTGGTTTAAACTCGTTTGGGACGATGACATAAATGAAGTGGATATTGTTCCAATAAGCCCGTTAGATGTTTATGTTGACCCGTATGCAAAGAATTTAAAAGACGCAAGGTTCATACATTTCGTATTCAAAAAGCCACAGGAGTATATAGAGAAAAAGTATGGCGTAAAACTTGAAGGCAAAGACCCAAATGCCTCTATCCTTTTGTATGAGAGTTGGTATCGTGGCTTGACGTTTGATGAGCCTGTGTGTATAACTTGGATAGACAAACAGATAATAGATGTGAAAGAGGTTAAAAAGATAACAGGCTATGATGACTTTCCAATATTCACGATTACTCCATACAAAAGTTCTGACCGCCTATGGGGTGAGTCGTTGGTTGCCTTTTTAATTGACCCGCAAAACTTACATAATAAATCTCTTGGGCTTTTGATTGATGGTATGCTAATAACAAACAATGGAAGGATATACACAACTGATAAAGACTTAAAGATTTCAAACGACCCAAGAGAAATTATTACGCTTTCAAATCAAGATGAGGTAATTGGAACTTTGAACTTAAACGCCGCTGACCCACGATGGCTGACAATAGCACAATATAGCGGTTATGGACTTATGCAACAATTAAGTGGAACTTATGCACTGAACGCTGTAAGCAGAGAAGCACAAAGAACAGCGTCTGGTATCATAGCACAGCAACAGGCGGCAAACTTAACTTTTGAGGCTGACCTTACTGAAATAGCAAGTGATATGAATAGGTTCGGCAGAATATGGGTAAGTATGATTAAGAAACTATACAGCAAAAAAGATTTAGAAACTATACTTGGGACAAAGTTTAAAAATGCTGATGAATTGATTGATAAACTTGATATTAAGTTTAATCTGTTCTTTGACCTATCAGACCCATTACCAGAGGATAAATTGGCAAGGAACAACTTACTTGCTGGCTTGTTGGCACAAAATAAGATTGACCTTGAAACATTTGCAAGACTTACAGAGAATATACAATTGCTTGACGTGTTAGAGGAACAAAAGAATAATCAACAGCAACAAGCACAAGCATTACAACAAATAATGGGGCAAGCACAAGGACAACCACAAGGACAACAGGCAGAGCAATTACAAACACCTACACCACAAGATAAGGTGAAAGAAGCAGAGCAACAGAAGGCTCAATTAGAACAAAAAGTCGCCGCCCAAACAGGCGAGAGAGGGGTTGGCGTATAAGGAGGTGAAGCGATGGCACAAAAAGGAAAGTATACAGACGCTTTTAATGAGATTGTAACGTCGTTACAAAAACCAAATTCTGGTAAGGACACGATTAATAGTCCCAATCTGACAAAAGGTGGAATTAGTATTTCAAAAGATTTAATTCCAGACGATGTTAAACCCGGTGATGTTATTCTGTTAAAAGTTGCAGATGTTGACCCCGACAAGGGCGAAGTGCATTTTGAGTATTTGAATAAGCAGTCCAACGAGACTGAAACATCGCCAGAGACTTCTGGCGCTAATCAGAACGAAACAGAAAAGACAAGCCCTTTATTATAGTGAGGTGATAGAATGGATGATGAAATCAACAATCTCCTTAACGAACCCGAAGCAACTAATCCCCCTGCGTCGGAGGGGTTAGGCGAAGCCACCGACGAATTACAAGTTGCAGAGGAATTAGATAGGGAGATTGAACAACTCCAACGGGAAATTGATGAATTGCTTAATAGCGAGGAACAACCCGTTGAAGTCAAATCACCACCTAAAAAGGGTGATTTGTCAAAAGCAGTAAGAGAGAAAAATAAGATTATCAAAGAACTCAAAGAAAAAATTAGAACCCTCAATCAGGCGATGAAACAGCAAGAAACACAACAGCCACAACAGCAAACTGAAAAGCCTGATGAGGAAAAACAAGTTCTTGAAGTCCAGCAAAGGATTTCAGAGATTAACCAGAAGTGCAATGAACTGGAACAGAAATACAAAGACGCTCCGATACCTTTTAACAGGGTGGACGTCTTGTTAGAAGTTTATAGAAAGACTGGTGGAGTTGTAAACGACCTTGACATTTTAGAGGACGTTTACTTGGCTTCGTTAAAACGGAAAGAGACCGAAATGTCGCAAGTATCCGAAGCAAGGAAAAACGCCTCTACCGAAACTCCATCAGGACAAGGTGCAAATGTGGAATTTGAACCTCGTTCACTTGATGAGGCATTTGCACTTTTAAAAGGTAAGAAGTTTGGTTGATTTTTCACTGCAACACGTTGCAGTGTTTTATCGCCTCTTGGGGTGCGTAAAGTCTCCAAAAAACAAAAAACCTTTTGTGTAAAGTATTACATCTTTTGCTTTACGCAAACAAAAAATTTTTAAAAAAGGAGGCGATGTTAAATGGCATTAACAATTGATACACTAAATGCATTAGTAAAAGAGAAGTCCATAATTAAAGGTTTTGTAAACCAGATTTATCAGTATAACCCACTGATGGACTTTTTGAAGAAGGGTAAGTCTCTCGTTGATGTAAAAGGCGGTAAGAGAATTATGGTTGGGCTTGAATACGGAACCGTATCGGGAACAACTTGGAGCGGTGTTGGTGAAATTCCTACCCCACAGAACAGACCCGAAATTGCAACTGAGGCTTGGTTTGATTGGGCATTCTATAACCTACCCGTTAAGATTACATATAAAGAGTGGATGTTAGTTGAAAGAGGTGCTTACACTCTTGAAGACTTTGCTAAAAAGATTTTAGACAGGATGGCAAAAGGTGCGGCTAACGACTTTGAAAGATACTTCTTTATGAACTACTCCACTGCCGCAAACAGACCTGTTTTTGGACTTCATCAATTGATTTCTAACACTGACGCAACTGATGGAAGTAATACCGTGAAAGTGGGTGATATCAGCGTTAATGACGCAAGTTGGTGGATGTCCCACGTCTTTACCTACGATGAAAATGCAGGGCTGATTAAGAATATGTTTAAAGTTCTTGACACCTTAACATACAAATGGGGTAAGCCAAATCTAATTTTAACCTCGCAAGACATTTATGAGGCATACGCATTTACAAGTTACGATAAGGGTGCATTCCAGATTAAAGATGAATTTGCAACCAAACTTGGCTTCCAAGTTGGTGCAAGTTTTGACGGTATTCCAATCATATTCTCTACCGACCCAGCAGTTGCAGGAAAGATGTATTTCATTAACAGCGACTACATTAAATTTGTAGTCCACCCAGAGGCAGATTTCAAGTTATCAGAGTTCAAACAGATTAGCACCACCAACTACGACTATGTTGCAATGATTGATACCATTTATTCTCTTGTAATTTCCAACAGGAACGCACACGCTGTATTAACCAATATAACCGTATAAAAGTGAGGGGCTTCACGCCCCTCCCCTTTTGGAGGTGCTATGGTATTTGCCTTCTTTACAATGCTCGGTGAGTCATTGCCAATAGCCTACCAACTTCAACAAGCCGGATATGAAGTTTATGTTGGAATTGTTGATAATTGGGGCAAATTAGGTATTAAACAAACAGAGGACATAGAAACTCATAAAAGAAGGCTTGAACTTTATGATGGACTTTTAAAGCACAAATATGACGCAGATGTCCTTCTAAATGCACTTTTAAAAGTCAAAAGCAAAAACGAGTTTTTTATCTTTTGCGACTTCAATTACCTTTATAACTACGCTGACAAATTAAGAGAGGCTGGGTTTAAGGGTTTGTTGCCACACAAAGAGGACGCAAGGTTGGAGGAAGACAGGAAACTTGCAAAACAGATGGTGCAAGCCTTTTACAACGACCTTCAACCTGTTCCTAACTTTGAGTTTCAAAAGATTGATGAGGCAATTAAATTCATACAGCAGAGGCAAGAACTTTTCGTGCTAAAAGGCAATTCGCCAGAGGCTTTCACTTTTGTTCCACAGGGGACAGATATAAAGATTAACCACGAGGAAATAATAACGACATTACAGCAATTCAAAGATGTATATGAAAAAGAAGGCTTCATTTTAGAGGAAAAGATTACAGACATTATTGAGTTCACGCCAGAGGCAATTGCTTTTGATGGCGAAGTCTTGTCCGCTAATGTGGACATAGAACTCAAATTTTTAGGTGCAGGGGATACAGGATATCAAACGGGTTGCTCTGGCGATTATGTGTTTTACATAGACATTGGGAGCGAGATATTCAAAAAGTTCCTCCAACCGCTAATGCCTTTTATGTTGCGTCCTAATGAACTTACAATCTGGGACGCCTCTGTATTGTATTCGCCTTCAAGGAACACATTCTATTTTGGTGAGTATTGTCCAGACCGCCCGGGGTATAATGCTGTCTTTACAGAGATGACAGCATTAGGTGGTGCTGATGTGTATTTTGATTACATAATTAACAAGCAAAGGTTTAAGGCAGACAAAATTGCAACCTCTATTAACATCTTTAACTTGAGTTTAAAGAAAAAGGATTGGGCTGATGAGTTAATCTTTGATTTTCCAGACGGACTGAACTATTGGATTTGGGACGTTAAGAAAAAGGACAATATTAAAGTTAATGTTGGTTCTGATAAGTCCGCTGGGGTCGTCACGGGTGCTGGGAATGATATTAACGAGGCGGCTGAACAAATGTATCAAAATTTGGAGCAAGTGCATTTGTCAGCGATGTATTACAGACCAAAGCACGACTTTTTATCCACAGACTATCCCACAAGCATACCTAATCGTTTAAAGGTATTACAACAAATTTTTAATCTTGGAGGTGAATAATGCCAAGAAAAAGCAAGGGACTTTTTGAGGCGATTGATGATTTGGTTGTAAGGAAAAGAACAGGTGGAACAAAACAAGGCATAACTCCTCCAAAACCAATGCCATTGCCTAAAATACAACCAAATAAACCAAGAGGGAAAGGCTTACAAGCAAAAGTAAACAAGATTAGAACGCCCAGAAAATCAAGAAGGGCGAAAATATAAAAGGGGGTGATAAAGATGTTTAAGAAACTCATTAAAAAGGTTAAAAAGCAAGATGAAAACAAAAAGGTAGAGGAACAAAAGACTAATGCTGATGTATCACAGCCTCTTAATCCAATCCAGAAACCTACACAGCCAACCCAACCACCACAGCCTTCAATTCCAGAACAGCCTGTTGATAAATAGATTGACGGGAGAGGCTTATGGCTAAAAAGAAAAAGAATTGGATACAAAAAGCCGTAAAGCACCCGGGGGCACTTCACAAGCAATTGGGGGTTAGTCAAGACAAGACTATACCAGCAAGTAAACTCCAAGCCGCCGCCAAAAAAGGCGGCACTCTTGGGAGAAGGGCAAGGCTTGCTTTGACGCTCCGAAAGTTAGCACAAAAGCGAAAGAGGGGCAAGAAATAATGCCTTTGAAAAAAGGTAAGTCTCGTAAGGGAATTTCTGAAAACATTAGACAACTCATTAAAGAGGGCTATCCACAAAAGCAAGCAGTGGCGATAGCCCTCTCAAAGGCTGGAAAAAGCAATAAAAAGAAAAAGAAAAAGCATAAATAGGGGGTGAAGCATGGCTGGAAAAAGCGATTATCTTGAAAACAAAGTTTTAGACTTTGTATTAGGTAATGTATCATATACTCCACCAGCAACTGTATATATTGCACTCTTTACGGTTGCTCCAACTGACGCTGGTGGTGGAACAGAGGTGTCTGGCGGAGGCTATGCAAGGGTTGCTGTTGCTAATAACACAACCAACTTTCCTGCAGCCTCTAATGGGCAAAAGTCAAATGGAACTACAATTACATTCCCAACTGCAACTGCTGATTGGGGAACGGTTGTTGCTGTTGGTATCTTTGACGCCGCAACAAATGGCAACCTTTTGTTCTGGGCTAACCTATCAACCTCAAAGACTATCCAGAATGGCGATACAGCACAATTCGCCGCTGGCTCATTAACTTTTGTGGAGGATTAGTAAGTAATAGATAATGGCGACATCTATTACAACATCAGCGGGTAGTGGTGCTTCCTCTGGGTCTCCCGGTTGGAGCAACCCCAGCAACATTACTGCTTCTGACAATGTTTATGCAACTTGCAGTGTAGATAGCAACAACACTTCCACAGGATATCTTATTGCCTATAATTTTGGATTTAATATTCCATCAGGAGCGACTATCAACGGTATCCAAGTATCAATAGAGGCACACGCTTCGACTTCTAATGCTACATACATAGGTGATATTGAACTTGGGACTTGGAATGGCTCTACATTTACAACAAAAGGTGTTGCTAAATCTAACGCTAACTATCTTACTCTGTCAGACGCAATATACACCGCTGGTTCATCATCTGATTTATGGGGGGCTTCTTGGTCTTATTCTGATTTTAATTCATCTCAATTTGGGTGCAGAATTAAGGTTTACTATTCAGGTGGTGCTGTCGCCTCTGCTATTCCTGTTTACAACATTGGTGCACCTATTAGCACTACAAATAGTTCTACTGACGGAAGCACAGGTGCGATTAACATTTATGTTGACTATATATCAATTACAATAACTTACTCAACAGGGGGAACAACACAGCAATTAACAGCAACTATTTCAATGAACACAACTTTTACTCCAAAGATAAGCATAACTAAAAGATTGGAGTCTTCAATAAGTAGTGCAACTTTTTTGGGTGGTTCTTTACGAAAAATTGCAGGCTTGCGTGCTTCTGTAAATGGGAGTTCTGTTTTGTCTCCATTTTTAAGCATATACAAAAAACTTTCCTCTGTTATTAGTGGGTCAACGCAAATATCTCCATTTATGTCTGTGAAAAAGGCGTTGCGTGCAATTATTCAATCATCAACATCTTTTATTGCAGATTTAGCGATTAGAGGTCGGGTATTTCTGAATGCTATTATTTCAGCCAGCACTTCGTTTGTTGGAAATTTACAAGTTAAACGCAAACTTGTTTCAACCATTTCTGGTAAGACGCAAATATCACCTTTTGTGTCAGTTAAAAGGTCTCTAAAAGGCTCTATTGTTGGACAAACATCAGTATCTGGCAAAATGAGCATAATTAAGAAGTTGGTAAGCAAGATAACGACACAAACCAATTTAAATGCCAAACTTGTTGCCACAAGAGGTTTATCAGCGATAACAAGTGGCAAGACGACGCTTGCAAGCAACTTACAATTACTAAAAGGTCTTGCAAGTCAAATAGTTGGTAAGACAAAGTTTGAGGCACTTCTCATAAGGATAAGGCTGTTGCGGGCGGTTTTTAATTCATCAACGCAAGTGTCAGCCTTTATGCGACGGGTTGTAAAAATGTTTGCCTCTTTTATTGGCTCAACAACTTTCATCGCAGTGCCTACATTCTGGACAAAAGTTAAAAAATCAACAGCCGCTTGGAGACAAAAAGATGGGGAGGTGAAAACTTGGAAGAGAATAAAATAGACGAGGCTAAAAAGATTTTAGAACAAGAAAAGGCAGAAAGAGTGAGTAAGTGTTTACAGGAAATAAATGAGGCTTTGGAAAAGTATAACTGCTATCTTGATGTGTCCGCCACCATCTCAACGCCGACGCCTAATAATCCGACAGGAATTAAGTTCACAATAAATGTCTTGCCGAGGGAGGTGTAAAATGCTAAAATATTATATTTTCTTTTTAACCATACTCGTTGTAATCCTCTCAATAACGACAGGAGTTTTTTATGAACAATCACTGCAACGCGTTGCAGTAATTCCACCAGAAACAGCGGTGCAGTTAGCACAAACAATAACCGTATTGCGTCCATCTTTCCTTACAGCAGAACAGATTGACAATTATGTAAAAGGCACAGGACTGGCTGGGTATGGACAAGCCTTCATTGACGCCGAAAGGGCTTCTGGCATTGGTGCAGACTACCTTTTGTCCATTGCGATACACGAAAGTGGTTGGGGTTCAAACTATTGGTGGAAGTATTGGAACAATTGTTTTAGTTGGGGTATAACTGATAACGGTCCCAATTCAGAGGCTTACAAGGTTAGAAAAATGAGTAAACACGACGCTATTGTTTATATTGCTACTCAAATCAAAAAGTTATACCTCACTCCGGGCGGTATGTATTACAGAGGAGAAACTCTTTCAGCCATTGGTTATTATTACGCCGCTGATACTTCTTGGGCTAATAATGTTATAAACATACATAGCAAGTTTTCTCAATCGTTACCAGAGGAATTAAAAGCAAAACAATGGATTATGGGTTCAAGGATTATGAATGGCAATGCACCAGCACCTCAATATTTCACAAGCGACTATTGGACTAAACCTCTCACAAGAGAGGAACTTGCAATCATTCTTTGGAGAATAAACGGGAAATAGAGTATGGACTTAAATACAATTACTCTTAAAGATATGCTTGATTACATAGTTATGTGGCTCAAAATCTTTTACCTAATCGGAGTGCCTTTTTTGCTTGGCTTCTTAATCATATGGATACCAAGCAAAATATACTCAATAATCAAAGAACGAATAAAAAGGGGGTGAAGTATGGGAACAGAAATGAAATTAACAGGCATTTTGCTTGTTGGCTTTTTAGGCTTTGTTGACCAATTGCTTACACAGATTTCAACTAATTGGAGTTGGTTTAAGCAGGATACTGATTTCACTAAAAATATGAAACAATTGATTTCAATTTTCTGGGGTGAGGTATTGTCAATGTCTATTCTAATCTGGTCGCCAGATAAGACACAAATTTTGGAAATGTTCGGTGCTAATGTTGGGATTTACGTTGACGCTGTTATCTCTGGCTTGTTATATTCCTTTGGCGGCAACCTTGCACACATTTTTGTTGATTGGTTTAACGCTAATAAGGATTTGAAAATTATGCAGGCACGGGTAAAAGCAGATGAAGTGGGGAGAAGGATTTAAGGTTAAAAATTGGAACGACCTGTATTTGGTTTTAAGAATTATACTTGTTGCAATCGTTATCGTTCTGCTTCTATCACAGGCTTTGAATTGGACTTTTCTGATAAACCTTTTTAATCTAATGTTCCAAGCGAGGTGAAATATGAAAAAAGCAATTATAGGTATTGCTGTGGTTTTTCTAATCACCTTATTGATTGATGTTATACAATTCCAAAAGGCGGTTAATGTTTTAAAAAGCGACCTCTCAATCAAAGGATTTGATACTCCAATTGTAATGCCTTCATACAGACCTTTTTTGTGGGGTCGCCCTGTTGCAGGGTTGACATATCGTTCTATGGGAAACGAGCAAATAGAAAAGCCTCTCTATGTCCACTTTCGTATCGGGGAACACGAACCCGTAACGGTCTGGACAAACGGCGAGAATTGGTTTGACTATACCGTGCCTGTAAGAGATGAGGATGACAAACACAAAAATAAATGGTATGAGCAGGAATATAACTCAATAACAGGCTATGTAAAGATTTTGAGCCATAAAGAGGGGTATGACAAAGATGGAAATAGGATAAGTAATGCAAAGATATTATACTATTTTGAGACAGACACTCAAAAGGTCTATTTTGCTGTCCAGAACATCGTTCTGCACAGGGGAGGTTGCGATGGCGGGTATTGGTATGGACAAGTTGGCACACCATACTAATGATAGAGTGAGCGTGATTGAAATAATAATCATAAGCCTTATACTCACAAGTTTAGTCCTTTTACCCGTTGGGGTATCCAAGATACCCCACGGTATCCAACAGGTTAATGTTGGACAAATAGGCTTACCAGAAAAGGCAGTAAAAGAATTACAAAATTTATTAAAACCATAAAAAGAGAGGGAGGACAATGAGAAAAATGTTAATAATAACGACTATTATTAGCGTTGTTTTAAGTATCTTTTTAGTCGTCTTGGTAGTGCGTGGGAATTTAAATACAAATGAAAATTCACAAACCTCCTCTGGAAATGAAAAGTATGTAGTAAAAGACAAACTCTGGGGCGAGCCAGAAATATTGACATCTTTTATTACTCCCAACCAGATAGCAATTCAATTACAGGCGGCACAACTAAAAAAAGATAATGAGATGGCGACGATAACAGCAACATACGACTGGCTGGAAAGTGGCTATCATTATGAAACGGATAACCTTGAAGTTAAGAATAATGGACATACTATTCTAAAAGGCGGGGCTGATACTTGGAACTTGCCTATATTCACTTTGGCTGTAAAACATCAAAATGGTGGAAACATTTGGGTTGATTGTGAAGATGGGACTTACCTTTTGGTCTCTTTGTTAAGAGCGAATGGTATAAACGCTTGGGCAAATATAGGGACGGTTGAGATTGATGGCTCTATTTACGGACACGCTTGGGCTACGGTTATGCTTAACGGACAGGAGTTTTTATTAGAAACAACGCTTGGGCAACCATTACAGGCATTAAAACCTGTGCCATCTTTTTATACACCGCTTTTCACTTTTAATGAAAAAGATGTCCACCCTCGCAAGTTCGGGGCTGATGTCAATGAGGTTTACCCTCCATTGCCACCAGCAAAAGTGCAAGACTTAAAGAATTTGCTAAATGGATAGTATGGAGAAGGAAAGAAAGGTTGAATATATAAGAATTGTTTGGCTTGACGCTTGCAGTGAAGAAGGAGATAAAATGCTTAATGATGATGGCAACTCCGCTGATATTATGTTCCGATTTAAAAAGTTGCATAAAGCCCCGCTGACCGAGATAAGAGTAATTAAGAATGTTGCGACAGCGGAAGTTTTAGCCCACGAGTTCGGACACTTCATTCAGTTTGCACTTGAAGAAAAGGGCTTTAAATTTAAACACGATGAGGAAATGAGTTTTTACTTGGAGGATTGTGTAAGAGACTTTATAAGAAAAAAGTTATACGGATTGGAGGACGAAAATGGTGCAAAAAGGTAAATTGCATAACTCATACATTGATAGATTAACAGGCTGGAAAGGGGTTCAAACAGATATAGACCCTACACTTTTACCCGATGGCTTTTTAGCCGACGCAACAAACATAACAATTACAAACCAAGCAACGCTTTCATCTATACCTAAACCTCTTTTAGTTGGCACTTTTACAGCCCCTATCATAACCGTATTTACTTGGAAAAGGGATGTCGCTGGAACAAATTTGGTTATGATACAGGCTGGAAACAAGTTATACAAATATGATGGAAACACTATTTTATTAGTTTACACATTCAGCACCTCCGAGAAGTTAGCCTTCTCGGGGGGCTTCTTTGACACTCTTTACATTATGCACCATACCGATGGACTATTCACTTACGATGGGACAACAATGTCCGCTATGCAAGAGGCACCTAGGAGCAAATACCTTTTGCTCTGGCAAACCTACTTATTCGCCGCTGGTGATTTGTATGAGAACAAAAAGACAACGCCGACTGATTTTACCTACGCACCACAAAGGGTGCGTTGGAGTGGTATTGTGGACAATGCTTTTAAGTCTTGGTATGTAGCAGAGGACAATGGAACAGAAACCGTCAATAACTTCATTGATATGCGTTCCGAAGACTCGTCGAACATAACAGGCATGGCAATTTGGAATAGAAGGATAATCATTTTCCAAGAGAGCAGGATACAAGAAATCGTTGGACAATCACCAAGCAACTTTATTACAAATACAATTTATGTAGGGCGATTGACAACAATAGACAATCAGGTTGATTACTATGACTATGTTTACTATTTAAGTCCAGAAGGGCTTTGTATTTTAGCCTCACAAGATATCCTTATTTCAAAGGCTTTGAAAAAGTATTGGCACCCCGCAACCTATTATAATGTCGCTGTTTACGACGCAAAAGTTTATTATAACAATGGCGATGATATAGGTGTCTATAATACACAGACTAAAACATTTGAGCATTATTCTTATCCAAATACTTCCTGTCTGTATTCGGATAAGAATAATCTCTGGCTTGGAACATCTGATGGCAAATTGTATAAATGGGGGCAAGGCTCTGGTGTTTTAGGTTGGACACTTACAACAAGGACAATACATTACGGAGATTTAGAGGCATACAAGAGACCTATCCTTTTGAGAATTTTACACAAACCAACGCAAGCAACAATAAATGTTAATCTCATTTTAGACGGGACAACTTACAATGTTGGAACGCTTGATATGTCCAAGGGGCAAAGTGATGAGTTTATTCTTTCGTTCCCTCTTTTTGAGCAAGCACAAATTCAATTATCAGGCAATCAACCTGTTGAAATTGTTGGTATGGAATTACTTTCAAAGATGAGAGGTGTTGGCTATGTCTAAACAAGACGATTTCATTAAAGCACCTGTCTTTGGTATATCAGAGGATGAATTGGCAACAGGTTCTGTTAATGATAACGAGGTTGGGACTATCAATGCTAAAAAGATAAAAGCCCATAGCATAACCTCCGACCAGATAGCCGCTGGGGCTATTGGGGCTGTTCAATTGCAGGCAGGAGCAATAACCGCTTTTAAGATAACCGTCCCCAATAGAGTAAAAGGCACGACGGTTGTATTTAGCGTCGGAGGGACAAACAATAATACCTTGCAATGGACTGATGGTGTTGCATATTTAATGAAAATGAAATATACACCCGGAGACACGATGGGGGACTTACAAGTTGTTCAAGTGCAACAAACGATTAGTGCTGGCTCTTATCAATTTAAAGCAGGCGACAACGCATATTACTTTTATGTTGAATGGGTAAAAGACCAAGATAGCGATGAGCCAGCAGATAGTGCAACATTGGAGATGAAAAAGTCAGAGACATATCCAGATGGCGACACTGCAATCGTTCTTGCATACGCTTGGTATGATGATGAATTAGGTATGGCACAATTCCAAGCCCTTGATACGGCAGGTGGTGGGGTAAGGATATCTGGGAACTCAATCATAGCAGGCTCGGTAACGGCACAGAATATTAGAGCAGGAACAATAACAGCGGATAGGCTTGCTTTTCAGGCTTTCGATAAAGGCAAGGATACATTAGACAATATTTCAGATGGCTCAATGTATAAAAGAGTTAAGTCTGTCGCCATCACAGCCGATGGAATGGTTTTATTAGATAAGGTGGTCACAGGTGAATATGGATTAGTCAAAAGCACAGATATACAGGCGGGACATATCCTTTTGTCAAGTGTAATACAAAGTTCAGATTTTAAAACCGTAACGGACGCTGAAAAGGCATCTTGGGATAGTAAAGAGAGTGGTATTTACAGAGGAAAGACGCCCCCAGATGATACAAGCAGACTATGGCTTGATACAGGCTCAACACCAAATATTTTAAAAAGGTGGGACGGGACACAATGGGTGCCCCTCGGTGCCTTGAATTTAGACCAATTACCAGATGGAACGACATTCCGTAGAGTTAAGGCGGCGGCTTTAACACCAGATGGATTGGTGATATCAGATAACATACAAATTGGTAGTGTTTATGGTATGGTTAAGAAGTCAGCACTCACAGCCGATGGATTAGTCATCTTGTCGCAAGTGCAAGGAAGTTTGGACGACTTAAAAGATGGAACACAATATTCAAAGGTCTTAAAAACTGATATACAAGCAGGACATATTTACATATACTCTCAAACTCAATTTGCACCCGGTTATGACCCAAGCACCAAAATCCCTGTCGGTGGAGCGGCACAAGACATCAACAATTCTGGTGGCTTGGACGCAATCAACGATGGCGTGACCTACAAAAAGGCAACAGCAACACAATTGCAAGGTGGAGGCTTGGCATATTCATACATCACGCCAGATGGAAAGTGGGCAACCGTTTTTCAAAGCAACGCAATTTGGAACCCACCTTCTAATCAGGCTGGCTTATATATGACTAATCAATTTATGGGGTATTGGAACGGCACTGGTTGGGGTGTATATATTAGAAGTGATGGACGTATGTTTTTAGGCTCTCAATACAATAATCAATATTTGTATTGGGACGGGAATACGCTAACGGTCAGAGGAAACGTTGAGGCAAACTCTATTACTGCTAATATCAGCATTACTTCCCCATACATAACATTAAGTAGTTCAGGATACATTGCAGGTGGAAAAAGTTATTTTGCTGACACGAATAGTGGCTTTTGGCTTGGATATTACAATGGAAACTATACATTTAGCATAGGCAACTCATCACAATATATTAAATGGGATGGTTCGTCGCTGTCAGTAAAAGGCACAATATATGTAGACAACATTCTATCCAATGTAAGTATTTCATCGCCATATATTTCTGGCGGAACAATCTCTGGCGGCACAATTACAGGCACAACAATAACAGGAAGCACTTTTCAAACCAATGAGTATGCATATACATACATCAAAATAGAAGGACAACCGTCTTATGCGCCTCCACAAATTCAGTTTTATTATATGTCTCAATTGTATCACTACATACAGGAGGGTGCTGGTGATTTATACATCAAAACATTAAACGGCAACAACATCTACATACAAGCCAATACTTCATATTCCGTGTATATTAGTCCATCTTTGTATGTAAACAATGCTGTAAACATAGGAACAGCAACATCTTTGTCGGAACTATACTACAACTACAATTATTACTTAACCACATCAGTAGGAGTAATGTTACCAGCAGGAAAAGGTCTAAAGTTTAACTACATTTATCAGGGTGGAGATTTGTGGTTTGACTCGTCGGCAAATACTTTTAAATATAAAGACACAAATGGAAACATTAAAACTATTCAAGCAGTATAGGAGGTGAAAAATGACAGCACAAGATGTTATCAACTATGTGAGAAGTATTATTATCTCTCCCGTTAATGGCTACTTAACTGATAGTGAGATAATGACTTGGATTAACGACGGACTAAAAGAGTTTTACAAGAGAAAAGGCATTGAGGCGGTATGGGAATATGATGTTAAAAAAGGCGACCAAGAAGTGCCTTTTGACCCAAACATTGTAAGGTTTATCAAGATTGAATTTGATGATGGAACAACCAGAGATTTAATTGACGCTGATGATTATGAAGTGTTTGCAAATACGCTCTATTTCGATACACCTTTTGAAAAAGACGGCACTCTCTATGCCTATGGATACAGAGTGCCAACGATGGTGCAAAATGCAACAGATACTATTGACATTCCACCTATGTATGAAAACGCCATCAAACATTATGTCCTCGGCATTGCTTATATGAAAGATGAAAACCTATCAGCCGCTCAATACGAACTCGCCCTTTTCTTAAAAGCCCAGCAGGATTACTATACACACAACAAAAAGATAAACACAAGGAACAGAATTATCATTGAAAAGACAATTTAGGAGGTGAGCCGTGGCAAACACAAATTATCTAATTAAGTTCATTCTATGGCTCAAAAGCATTTACAACCAAATGCCAAAAGAAGTTAAACCATACGTCACGCAACTTGCAGACGAGGCAAGAAAAAGGCTTGTGGACGAGGGAGTTATTAAAGACCCAGACAACGACCCCATAGTGGGGAAGTATACAAGTTATGAAAAAGGAATACAAAATCTGGGACTTACACCCGATACAGATATTACGCCAGAGCAAAAGACACTCCAAACTTTACAATCTATGGGTATTGATACAAGCCCGCTCCAACGTATAATGCCAAGCCTATTCACATCTAATACGCAAACTACACAGACAACACAAAAAACACAGCCCACACAAGCAACACAACAACAGGGTGTCTCTGTTCCTACCTATGGAAAGACTGCAACAGGAAACGTTACGCAAACAGGACAATCTAATCAATCAAGCGTGCCAGCCCCAGCGGGAACCGTCCCAATTAGGAATTTCTTAAAAGATGTCTATGGCTTGTCCGACGACGCCCTTTCTTGGGATAATACAAAAGGCTTGACAATCAAAACAGGCGATAAAGAATTCAATCTCGGCAAGCCAAGAAGTTCAGAGGAAGGACAAATAATTAACGGGACTTGGTATACCACGCCAAATTATATTGATACCGCTATGAGTATGAACGGAATTAAGAGACAAAAAGACCCCATTAGAGAGGCTCTGCCAAAGTATTTAGAGAGCAAAGGAGTTACAGGGGCAAGCGTCACTTGGGACAAGGATAGTAATCAGGTTATATTAAAAGTTGGAGATAAAACCTTTAAATTAGGGACACCACAACAAATAGGTAGTCTTTACAATGGAACAACTTATGTAAGTCAGACTGATATAGAAAAGGCTCTTGCACCTTTTGCAAAAGAATTAGGACTTGATATTGGAACGACAGGAACGACAGGAACGACAGGAACAACAGGAACAACAGAAACAACAGAAACAACAAGCGAGGAAAATAAACAAGACCTTACAAAGATGACAGTTCCCGAAATACAACTACAAGAGAAAATAAATCAGGCTGATGTTATGAATAAAACTTATGACCAATTGATACAAGAAATTCAAAGTGGTGAAAACGATTTACTAAATCAAATACACGAGACATACAAGGGACTAATAGACCAGTCAATACAAACAATGGAAAAGGCACTCTCGGAAGCAACCTCAGCCATCGCCGCAACCAAAGGGGCTTATGATGAATATGAAAAAACGGCATATGAGGAGATTGACAAGAATGTTGAGGCGGCAAAATCTAAATCAAAAGAGGAAATGGCGGCGAGAGGCATATACTTTTCAGGCTTAACCACCAGAGCGTTGAACCAGATAGAGGCACAAGGGGTGTCAGAGAAAAACAAGGTTCATATGCAAGTCCTTCAATACAAGGCTCAAATAGACGCCCAGATTGCTATCCTAACAGCGAATACCAAGATGTCAGAGGCACAATTGCAGAACGAATTGATGGCAAGAGAGGCGTTAGATAAACTCCAATTGATTGAAAAAGATAAAGATAAGATTGACGCCATTAAGCAAGAAAAGGCTCTTTTGGACGCACAAATAGAGATTGATAAACTTAATCTCCCGCTTGAAAATGAATTGTATAGAAGGGAACAAGAGATACAGAGCCAGAAGGACGCTATGGATTATATGGAAAAGATTTACATTCCTATGTTAAGACTTCAGTATGAAGACAAGTGGAAGCAGCAAGACCTTGACCTTGCATATATGCAATATCAGCAATCTGTTCTGTCCTTTTTTGAAGACACAAAAGAGTTTTGGGCTAAATTAGGTTGGGACGAAGAACAGTTTAAACAGACCTTCTTGTGGGACAAAGAAAAGTTTGCACAAGAGATGGGTCTTAAAGAAGCAGAGTTAGCACTTAAACAATCGTCGTCCTCGTCAGAAGCAGATGTTGAAACTTGGGTGCAAAGATATCTCCCGTATATTAAAATGCAACCAGATAAATTGGACGCTATGTTGCAAGATGGAAATGTTATTGATTTGACTACGGGAGAAAAAAGAACGTTAACAGAGGATGATAAAAAAGCAATATCAGCAATCTCACAAGTATTACACGCACTTGAACCAAAAAACAGAGGAAACTTTTTATCAGCGTTTAAAGAATTGGCAGATGTTTTTAGCCCTGATGGTGCAGTAGAACTTTTAAACACTATAAACACAAATACCCCAGAAGCGTTGCTATTAAAACAAATTGCAGTAGATTACGGTTCATTAAAAGAGTTCGCCACACGTTTTGCCGCTGCGGCTGACGCCGATAAGAAGGCGTATATTTCAGACATTATAAACAAATTTAAAAAAGAATACAAAATTACGCTTGATAATGATACGATTACATCTACAATGACTTTTGTTCTCAACCTATTTGATTAAGGAGGTAGAATATGTCTGGCAAGATTAAGTTATATATCCCAACTAAATCATCTTTCATTATTCCACCGCCAATAAAACAAAACAAGGAACAAAACAAGCCAATACAAAAACCAACAGAAAAGCCCTTAATTCCAAACACGACCATAGGTGCCCCATCGCCTAACGCACAAGTCCCATCGTATGAGATAGAGAGGGGCAAGGCGATGGAGGACTTTTTCAAGAGCAAACAAAGAACGCAGAAATACGAGCAAGCAAGACAAGGGAAATTAAAACCCACCACTCCTAATGACTTTGTCCCTAAATACGAGATTGAAAGAGGAAAAGCAATTGAGGACTTTTTTAAGAACCAACAAAGATTTAATGCATACGAAAAGATGAGAAAGGCTGGGACTGCACCCAAGCCCGAAGTCTCGAACACAACCATCGGTGCACCTTTTGAAGAAGAGTCAAAACAAACTATTCTAAAAGCAGCAAGTCCTTATGCGGGAGTATTAAGACCGCCAACTTTATTAGAGAAAATTCGCCTTGAAATACCAGAAATCAATTCATCTTTTAAGTTAGGACTTGCTTCTGTTGTTGGAGTAAATGAAAAGAATTTCAAATCTGTGTTCCCTGATGACCCAGAACCAAGTGATACAATAGAAGGGGAAGTGGCAAAAGCCGTAGGAACAATAATTGGTAATGCCATAGCCTTTAAAGCCTTGTCTCCTCTAATAGGTGCACCTATCGCTGATAAATTATGGAAGGCAACAGAAGGATTGAATTTATTAAATAGAACATTAGCAAGATTCTTAATCAATGGAACATCAGAAGCCGCTACTTGGGGTATCATAGGTGGTTCACAGGAATTTTTCAGGCAATTATTAGATAATGAGCATTCACTTGCAAAGATTGGAGTTGAAGCCCTTGATACAGCTACATTTGGATACGTATCGGCATTGGCGGGGGCATCTCCAAGTTTGATAAAAAGGCTTGCCTCATCTACTCTTGGCTTTGGCGTCCAGACTATAATATCTTTGTTAATTAGGAATGGTAAAATAACGAAAGATGATATACCAAAAATTGCAACAAATATGGGAATTGGGTTCGTCACGACTTTAATGGACGGAGTAAAAGTATCAAAATATCTTGATGATTTAGATAGAGGAGAATATGGACTACAAGAAACAATAAATAAAATTCAACAAGTCTATCCAGAGATGTCAAAAGATGAAGCAAAAAAGGTTGCAGAGACAATTAACAAAGCGTATCTATTCCACGCTGTAAATCCAGAGAACGAGGAACTTGCAAATGTATATAACGCTTTAAAAGCAACATATCTTATGAAACGAGATGTTGATTATTTGGTGCAAATAGATTCGTCATTTAAAGAAGCGGCAGAAAAAGAATCCCCAGATAAAATCCTTGTGAGAATATTAAGTAGAACAACAAAGAATGGATTGGCATATCTAAATATGATAAAAGGCTATGACTCAAAAGGATTGCCTTTTGCTGTCCCAACAGAAACACCAGCAAAAGAAATTGTTTTAACCCAAGAAGACCAAGTTAAAATAATAGAGAACTATGTCAATAAAGGTGGTGTATTATCAATTCACTTACCAAAAGAGGCAGCTGATAAGTTTAAGAGTGAAGTTGAAAAGTTTGGTGTAAAAGTTCCAGAGGATGTAATTAAGACACCAGAGACAACTGTTGGTGCTGTTTTTAAGGGGACTTCGGAAATTGCCAAAGAAACGCCAAAAACGCCAAGTGTAGAAACACCCAAAACAACAAAGCAAAGTCCTTTTAAAATTACAGAAATTCCATCTAACAAGAAAACCCAATTTAAGATTGGAGACCTTGTAGAGGAAGTAGACCACCAGAATAATGTTATAAGAAAAGGTGAGATAGAAAAGGCGTTTGAAGTGAACGGAAAAACCTTTTATAGACTAAAAGGAAGCAAAGACCTTGTTGCAGAGAATTTGTTAAGACCAGCAGAAAAACCTGTTGAAACTCAAAAGGTTGAAGCCCCTGCACCAGAAGTAAAGCCTGTTGAGACACAACAAGTAAGTGCGGGGCGAACAGAGAACGTTAAAGACTACCAAGTCAAAATTAACAAGAAAATACAAGAGACGTTTGGCAAACCTTTTGAACAATTCTCGGAAAAGGAGAAACGGGACTTTTTAACAGGGAAAGCAACGCTAACAAATCTGGACTTTGTGTTAGATGAAAATGAGGCATTAAAGTCAATTCCTCCACGTGACGCTGGAAAAGAAATAGTAGAACAACTTAAACTGAAAAACAAAACAATCTTACAAGTGTTAGGTGGAGATAAATATTTTACAGACACTACATTTGTAGTTAATGACGAAAACGCCGCCGCCAAATTAAGAGAGCAGGCTTTTAAACAAGTTGTGAACTACCTAAAAAGGAAAGGGCTTACGGAACAGCAAGTAAGAGATTTGGTAAATCAATCTGAACCCCTCACAGATGAGTATATAAGCAGTTTAATTCAAAAAGTTAAATATGAAAATACAGAACCTGCCAGATTTATAGGAGTGCGTATTACCCCAGAGATGACATTTGGCATCTATGTCACGCCGAATAGATTTGACGCTGTTGAAATGCCACTGTTAAAACTATTAAAACAATACCTTCCAGATACAGAGGTGAGAGTAATCCCGCCAGAGGGTCGTGGTGAATTGCCTACGTTTGTATTATTTGATAGTAATCGCAAGCCAAAAGCAATATTATTAGCGGCACATTTCCCCGGTCTTTCCCTTTCTCGTCCAACCCAAGATACTTTGGAATTTGTTGGTCTAAATAAACAATCGTCAACACCACAAACAGAAGCCACGCCTTCTGCACCAACCTCAACAGAGACACCCGAAACACAACCACTGCAACGCGTTGCAGTAAAACCAGAGACTAAACCAGAAGTTAAACCACAAGAGGAAATAAACAAAGGAAAAGAATTGGCACAAAAATTATTCCCTGACTTTAATATTGTTGATAGCGATGACACATACTTCTATGTGAGAAAAGATGGCGTCGGTGCAATAACAGGGCAATTAGACGATAAAGGAAATGTCTCTAAATTAGTGGTTGAAAAGTTCGGAGAAAAGAGCAAAATCTTTAAAGGCAAAAATGCGATTGAAAGAGCAAAGGAATATTTACAGCCAACAGAAAAGGCACAGCCCGAAGTCCAGCCCCCAGCGGAAACTCAACCGCTGCAACGTGTTGCAGTAAATGTTCCAGACCAAGATGTTATAAAAACAATCAAAGACATAGATATCGCTAAACACTATGGCAACTCTGTTCCTACTTGGGATGTTGTCCCAGAACTGATGAAACGATTTAACATCAGTGAGGAGCAGGCAAAGCAAATCCTTTTAGACCTTGATGACAAAGAACTTATACACCTACAAAGATATGACAATCCAAGTGCCTTACCAGAGGAGCAGAGGAAATACCTCATACCGTGGGGCGATAGCAGTTTTGGGTTCGTAACGATAAGGGGCAAATTGTCTAATGAGCCTCAAACACAGACAAGCAAACCATTAGACAGAATAACAGATAGAGAAGTTATAAAACAGCAAATGATTAAAGATTTGCAAAATAAAGTGCTGAAAAAGAATATGTCTCAAACAGCACTTGCCGAATACATAGCAAAGAACAAATTTATGCCCTTTACCGCTCTGGACGTTTGGGACGAATTAACACTGACGCCAGAAAAGATTAAAAAAGAAATAGCGGAGTTAGAAAAGAAATTAGAACAATCACATCTAAAAGAGGTTCACGGCAAGAGACAAGTCATAAGAAAAGATATCAATGAAACCAATTGGGCAAAACAATTAGAGGCACTAAAAGAGAAATTAGCAAGATTTGAGGCAATGCAAGAGGGACGGCAAGAGCCACTGCAACGCGTTGCAGAAACTCCAAAACCAGAGACGCCACAAACAGAGACGCCAAAGGTTGAAACGCCAAAACAAGAAACACAACAACAGGAAGTCAAGACAGAAAAGAATAAACAACAAGAGTTATTAGAGAAACAGCAAGAACTTTTACAGAAACTAAAAGGCAGGGCTACCGCCCTAAATATGATATTAGACCATATGGCTAATGACTTGGAGATACTTTACTCTGGCGACCAAGAAAACTCTGCTTTGGTGAAAATGAAATATGGACTCAAAGGCAATATAGACAAAATGATAGACCAATTAGAAAAATTGAAGCAAGCCAAAGAACAAGAATTAGAACAAACACAAGCACAGATATCGCAATTGCAATCGCAGTTAGGCAAGACAACAAGTAAGACAGAACAAAAGGGGGCTTTAAAGGCGGAACAAAAAGGCTCTTTTGAGGATTTGCTTGATAAAGCATATGAAGAAAAGAGCCAAGAATTAAGTGAAAAGCGTGGGAGTATTACCATAGAAGTCCCTGACTTTACAGCAACAAAAGAGTTTTTTAGGGACTTACTTGGTGGCTTAAAGACTATCATTGAGGAAACACAAGATATGTATAAACATCTCCAATTCTATCCAGACTTGGCTATGCATACAAGGAATGACATAAGATTGTTATATGGCAGGCTTAACGAAATAGTTGGCGATAAGGCAGAGAGGGTTTACCTTTCTATCTATGGCGGGCTGAATAAAGATGAAGCAAAGTTAACAGGACAACTTATTAAAGAATTAAGCGAGTTGGGTAGAATAAAGGCTGGGCGTGGAAACCCAACAAGAACATTGAAACAGCAACAACAAATTGTAGATGATTTAATGAAGCAAGCAAATGATAAAGTTATCAAGGCTGTAAAAACTTTTAGACAATTAAGAGACGCACTGACACAAGAACAGATACAGAGAGGACTTTTAGAGCCTGATGAATTGCTTGAAAATTATTCGAGATTTTATGTTGTAGAATATACTCCATACCTATATAAAGGTGTCCCTCGTTCACTTAAAAATCCTGTGAGGGGGTATCTTAAAGAAGCAAAAGGGACAACAAAAGAAGTAAGAACCGACCCAGAGGCTATTATCCATCAGTTCGTTGAAGTAATGGTGGATAATGAAATACAAGACTTTATTACAAACCTTGCAACAGAATATGATATCCTTCCTAAATTAAACAAACAACAGAGAGCAAAGATATTCGGCGTTGATGAGAACGGAAGGATAAAAGATGTTGTGCCGAACAAAATATATGAAATTGACGGGAAAAAGTATTACGGCTACACCCCAGCCAGATTTAAGAGAACGATTTTTAAGACAGAGGAAGGATATTTTGCTTTTGGACGATACCATAAAACTTATCTCGTTCCGGAGGAAATATACCAAACATTTACTCATTTCACAGATAGAGGTAATAAATTCTTGTATATAATGAACACCGCAGTCAGATATTGGAAAAGTATGGCAATTCTATCATCATATCCAAAATTCAACATCAACAACCTAATAGGAGATATGTATTTTATGTTATTACAATCACCAGAACCAGAGGCGGTAATAAAGGAATTTGATACGGCGTTAAGATGGCTTGCTGGGGTAAAAGACCCGTATTCAGAGAAGTTGACAAAGTTTATTAACGATAACGATGTTGTAGGCTCAACTTATTTGTTAACAGAAACACATAAAGGCAATAATCCAATTGCACAATTTTTGAACCTTATAACCAAATCATCCCAAATTCGTGAGTCGTTTTTGAGGGTTGCTTATGCTTCCTATCTGTATAGAAGGTATGAGGCGGGGCTTGCAGACCAAACAATAGCAAAACACGATTGGATATACATTGATGATTTGAAAAAAGACCCTTACCACGCACTTGGCAAGATAGCAAGAGACATTGAATTTGACTATGCTTGGGCGTCTAAAACCTATGACCGCCTTATTAGAGGTGGGGCGTTCCCTCTCGGCACTTGGTATTTTAAAGCAAGTTGGCAATTTTGGAGGTTCTTTACCAGACACCCACTTAAAACTCTTGGCTTTGTTCTCGGCATACCTATTGCAGCCGAAATATACAACCACAGAGTTCACAAAGACCTTGAAGTGCAATTACCAGACAGCGTAAGAGATAGAACACATATTATCTTGGGACAAAACCCAGACGGAACAATTAGGGTGTGGATGCCTCAACTACCACCTGATATTCTGATAGGTTCAAAAGTGTTCTCCATCGCAGTCGGCGAGGCATACAAATATCTTAACGGAGAAGAGGACATAAAACAGGCGGCTATCAACACATTGAAACAATGGGGGGTTAGAGAAGCACGAGGCATAGAGTTCCTTTTGAACCCAATTATAAGATTTCTAACAGGACTGGCGAATGATAAAGACCCATATGATGGAGCGAGTATCTATCCCGTAAATAAGGAAAACTTAACGCCACTTCAATTAAATGCTTATCGTGGACTTTTCTTCTTAAAAGTAATAGTGCCGTATCTGTCCGAATATGCAGGCGAGGAATTATTAGGAAAGCCAGCCGACCTTGTAGAGCGAAAGATTTTAGACGGACTGATAGGAAAAGGAATTATAGGTGTCTATGATATTGACCCTAAACAAGCGATTAGAATAGGGAATACTATGGTGACTTGGGACGATTATACACTAATGAAACAGGTTGCAGGACAAGAGATATACTATTTGACGCAAATGAAAAATGATTGGATAAATAGCGGAAAGACGCCGCAAGACTATATTCAGACACCAAACTTTGCAAGGTATATGAATAACATTAAACAATTGTGGATAAATGAAATAAAAGATAGTAATATATGGAAGCAAAAAACAAATAGAGATGATGTGTTGCAAAAGTTAAACGCCCTCTCGCCCAACGAGGTTGCACTTATATTAGAGCAGACAAACAGATTGACTGACCTTTTTAATAGTTATTACAACGAATGGCTAAACACACAAAGACAAAGACTTATAAATAGCGGCAAAACAGGCGAAGAACTTGACAAGATAATGAAACAATTAGAGCAAGCACGAGCCAAGAAGTTATACGATACAATTAAGAGTTTGTCCAAGACATCCAGAGCGTTTGGTGGAATGCCATAAATGAAAAATGGGGGCTTGTCGCCCCCTGACGAGAGTAGGGCATTACGCCCCACAGGAGACACCCTGAATTGTGCCTCCGATGTCGGGTCAGGAGGGGGACTTCGCTCCCCTCATATATATAGCGAAATTGATTATTCACTCTGTCATTATCTCGTCTAAAAAGTCAAGTTTTTCTCTCATCTTTTGAGCCTTCAACAAGCGGGCTTTAATTCTACGCTTTTCATCTATAATACGCCAATCAAGGAATTGCCAGAAAAGGCTCTTTTGCTGCAATACCAATTCGTCATCCTTTGCATATAAGTCAAGAAAAAAGTTTTGCACCATATCCTCTGCCATCTCTCTGGGGAGACCTTTTATCATAGCCCGTCTTACGGCGGGTTCAAATAAATCTCTGTAAGCGGAGACAAAGAACTCTTTATTCATTTTCCTTTATAGTGAACTCTTTTCTTTCCTTGAACTCTTGTTGTTTTCCTTTGTTCCAATGCTGGACGGGGCGGAGATAGCCCACGGGGCGTGACCATACTTCACACCTTTGCCTTAATTTTTCTGGTATCCTTGTCCCGTCCTCTAAAACCAAATCCTTATTCTCCTCCATATTCAACCTCCTCAAACTCAAAGGTTTGATTTGCTTTTGAACTCCAATACTTTATCCTCGCTTTTGCAATCTCAACATATTCGGGTTCTTTTTCGATTCCAATAAAGTGTCTCCCGTTCAAGACTACTGCAATGGCGGTTGTGCCACTTCCCAAAAAGGGGTCTAAATAAATTTGATTAGGATTAGGCATTTTAGTAAGTTTTACTAAATAGTCCATCAATTTTATAGGTTTCACAGTGGGGTGATTATTCTGTTGCATAGTAACCCTGCCGTTTCTACTATCTCCATAAACGGTTGCATTAAGTCCGCCACCTATTTTTTTGGGCATATCCTCCAGTCCAGCATTTCGTTCCGACCTGCTTGCTTTTGCGACATAAAAGAAACGGGAGGCATTATCGCTCTGCTCATCTAGTATCTTGGCACTTATCTCATCTAATAAAAGATTTGCAGGGAAGCGACCTTGATTTCCTCTGCTAACTGCTTTGAACCCCCAACCTTGATTCTTTGTATCTAATTTTCTATCTTCCGTTCTTTCAATACTCAAATCTTCACCAGTTTCTATCCTAGCCTCATCAATATTCATTCCCGCCACACCCCATTTGAGAGCGTTCTCCGCAAAAGTGCCGTCCAAAGGCTTCATAGCAAGAACAATGGGCTCATATGCTGGTTTTAATGCTGTGCCATACCCATCCCACATTTTGGCTTCTGGTGTTGCTGGCACGGTGATGTCATAATCGCCCATACCGCCTTCTTTCGTCCAAATCGCAGTTTTACCAGACCTGCCTTTACCTATCACTTCTCTTTCTGCTCCCTTCATTTTATCAATTGATTTGCTGATATTTAAAGACTTTGGAAATCCCGAGCCGTAAAGCCACATCAATGTATCTCTTATTTCCCATCCTGCGTCCTCAATTCCACAGGCAAGCCTGTGCCAAGTTCGTGTGCCACCAAAGACTAAAAGGGTAGCCCCCGGCTTTGCTACTCTTAAAACTTCCGAAGCCCAACTCCTTGTCCATTCTTGAAATTTTTGCAAATCAGTTCCAAAACTATCCCACTCTTTACCCATAAAAGCAAGTCCATACGGAGGGTCTGTAATTATTGTATCAATGGAATTGTCAGGTATCTCTTTTAAAACTTCAAGGCTATCACCCAAAATAACTTGGTCTATAAAGTCGTCTGGAAATTTCATTTTATCACCCCGACCTCAAATACTTCTCTTTGCTGGTCTTTGGAATTTGTGAATGGCTTTCCAAACCTTTTCCAAGTCAATGACGTCCTTCTTATTATGGTCTACGATATAGTCTATGCTTTGCTTATCAGCGTGCAATGCACCAATCCAATACTTAAACTCTATGCGTGTCTTTTGTGTCTCACCAAAAAGGGCAAGGGCGATTATGTCAAGTTTGTTGGAGTTAAGTTTTAATTTAGTCCTTGCGACACTCCAAGTATCGTCCTGATACAATTGCCCATAGGCTGGGAAATCCAGCCCATCGTATAAGGCTCTTGTCCTTACAAAAGGCAAATCAAACTTACTTGAATAATGCCCGACTACCCTATCAAACTGACTTAAAACATTTATCAAATTCTGGACTATCCTTGTATCTGGTTTGTCAAATTCATAGGTTGTTATATCCTTTGGAGTTAGATAATCCACATACAAGTCATCTTTGTCTAACTCTTTTACAACCCAAGAAATCATTATTCCAAAGTTGGCGTCCATATTAGTGGCTTCTATGTCAAAAAAGGCGATACGCTCCGCCCTCTGTGAGGGCGGAATATCTCCATAATCGGCGATATAACAAGCCATATGTTCTATGTATCGGTGTCCGTGTTTGCACCTATGATTAAAGAGCCAGAGCCAATCCTCTTTTTTAAGTTTGTTTATATCCATTAGTCCTCATCATCTCCTTTCTCAATAAAGGCTTCAACATCATCGTCATCATATTCATCATCGTCTTTGCAAAAGATATGAGGCTCATAGTCCTCGCCAGAGAGGAAACTTTCAATTGTCTCTGGCATAAAGGTCATAAAAGTTAGCATAGTCCAGATAACATCCTCCCAAGCCTCAATTTCACCCAATTCCTCCTCGCTCTCTGTAATTTGCATTTTCCTAATTTCTTTTCCTTCCTCATCTTTAATAGTGATTGTAATTTCGACAATTCTGCGTTCAAAGTCTCTACTCATTGTCTATCACCTCCCTTCTTAATTGCCTTCTTATTTCTTTATGTGTCTGGCGTTTATAACGACGCCTGACGCTCCTGTATTTCGTTCCAACAGACCAACTTTTCCTTTTTGATTTAACTTTAAAAGTGCCACCGCTTACCATATCACTCTGTATATTTGTCCTGCCTTTAAGTTAGGAAAGTTTTGCAAAAAATCCTCAACGGTGTTGGTGGAATAGGTTTTTGTCTCTAAATCTGGTTCTTGGGGCTTGAACTCTTTTAGTCTTTGTTCTATTTTTTCAACCCTCTCTTCAAGGTCGGCAACTTTTAAAATTAAATCATCAATTTTCATCATCATTTCTATTAAGTCCACTCTATCACCCCCTTTTACTGCAACGTGTTGCAGTCCTTACAATGCCTCTCGTAATAATCTTTCCAACGAGAGGGCAAATTGTTTGGATTTTTAATCTTGCAAATCATCTCATCAACAGCCTTTTTGTATTTCTCATATAGCCTCAAAAGGTCGTCCTGTGTGTATTTAACAGGTTTTCTGCTCTCTGCAACTTTGCGTTCCCACCATTCCTCACCATATTCTTGCACCAACTTGTCCTTAAATGTGATAGGCTCTCCATAGTGCCATACATTACATCGCTCACATTGAGGTCTTACTAATTCCTCATCAAAAAGGACTGCGTTGGTTCGACCTGCTATAACGTGTCCTGCTTGGAGTTCTTTCAGTGGCAACTTTTTACCACAAGTATAGCAAACCGCATATCCTTGCTCATCTGAATATTTTAAGCGAATGTAAATTGAAAACCAGTCCCAGACATTCTGTTTACTGATTTTCCTTCTCATACTTTTCAATTAACTCCTTAATGAACGCCATCTCTTTTTGGTGGCTAAAAATCGGAACTCTTACTACAACCTTAAATTTGTCGTTCAAAAGTTTGTCGTAATCCTCAACACTATTAAGTGTATCTTGGAGTTCTCTAACAAAAGTCCACGGCACATTGTAAATTGTTATTAGATTACCCTTCTTGACATAGTAAATATTCGTCATCGCACTCACACACCTCCTCTACAAGGTCTATGATTTCAATTTCATACCTCATATTCATCACCCCTTAACAATTCTGTGTTTTCAAAAACATTACCCACAACTTCTGTATCCAAATTGTCAAGGTGTCTTATCTCATAAACAACTTTTAATGGAGAACACATAAAAGACATCATACTTGATACCCACTTTACTTCATATAGAGAGCCAAAAGAGTTTTTCAAAATGTCGCCTTCATAGATTTCTGTTCCATTTTTGTCCTTAACCCCCGTGTATTGTAAGAGTTCAAAGTTTTCTAATGGTTGATGATAAAGGCGTTCAACACCTTCTATCCCTTTGTGATTTATATTAGCCTCACAATTGATAGTCTGGTGTTCCCAATCGATAGCAAGCACTTTAACCATTCTCTTTTCTTTATAATCCCAAGCCCTGTATTTTACATCATTCATCATATCACCTCCCTTCCTCATAAAACTTCCCTGATGGGTGTCTGGTTAACTTAATCCAACCGTCTGTTGTTGTCCCCATTGTTTGATTTTTCTTAACTGCATACCAAAAGCGGTCAGGAACTATGCTGTCCTTTTTCAAGAGGACTATACTCGTTGCACTCTCCTCTAATACGCCGCTATCTCTCATAGACGAGATATCAATATCGTCCTCTGTGTTCTCATCTTTGTCCCTATGCATTTGGCTTAAAACAACAACACATCTTTTATCAGAAATCCGCCTAAATTCTCTGGCGGCGATACTCATTTCTTCATATTTTTTTTGTGTCCCTTTAACGTGAACGTTTTGTATGTAATCTATGAATACAACATCAAAAGGTCTGTTCTCTATCCAAGCAATAATATCATCTAAAAGATATAAGTCCCTTGTAAAATGAAAGCGTAAGTATTCTTTATGCTCTTTTAGAAGTTCGAGTCCTATCTTTTGCCATTGCGGGTCTCTAATATCAATGTCCCTTAAATGTATCCTCCCGTCCTCGTTAACTTCGTAGTTAATAAACCTTTGAAAAACAGCCTCTTTTCCTATCTCGGTGGACACATATCCAACCGTTGCTCCTTGCTTAATGAAAGTCCAAGCAAGGTCTAACGCCAATTGAGTTTTACTTACGCTCGTATGTCCTGCAACATATACATTTTCCCCGCTAACAAAAGGCACATAACGAGTTAACATAGGCATATTAGATGAATACCATCTTTTAGAGGAGGCAAGCCTTTTAAAGTCCTCCTCTGTAAAGATTTCGGAAAAAGGTTTGTCCTCCTCTCGGACTGAAAGATTTAAAATCTTGTCCGCTATTCTTTTAGCCTCCTCAATCTCTGTTGCTAAACCCTTCTCTGTAATCTGGTATCCATAGTTAACTATTTGTCTTGCAATGCTATGCTTCTTAACTATCAAAGCATAATAATTAGAATTTGCAAGATTGGGGAGTGAGCCAGCAAGTTGCATAACATACGTTGCACCGCCAACCTCATCAAGTTTACCTTTCGTTCTTAAATCATCTATAACTAAAACCATATCTGGCTCATATCCCCTTGCTTTCACATCAAGGATTGATTGATAAATTATTTGATGTTCTGGTCTATAAAAGTCAGAGGGCGAAAAAGCAAACTTATCAATCAAAGAAGGTTCAATCAAAAAAGCACCCAACGTATATTGTTCGGCTTCAAGAGAGTAAGGAAGTTCCTTTATACCCATTTCCCCTCCTTAATTTCCTTCTCATTCATTCTCATTAAAGACCTCCAAACGTGGATGTTCTTAACAACGGTTGCAAGGTTCGGAATGTATTGTTGCGGGAACTTCTTTTCTCTTGCTATCATTCTTTTGGCAAAGTCAACAGCCTCAATTATAGCGTCAATGGAATAGTCCTGTAAAAGAGTGCCTGCGGGTTTGATGTTTGCTTTTATGAAAGAGTTTGTGACTTCAAAACCCATAACTTCTGCAAAACGATAGATTAGGCTTAACTTTGTTTTGTTATCCATTAGACACCTCCGCAAAAAGGTCTCTATCTCTTATCCTTGCTTTTGCCACTCTTGATACTCTGCTTCTGGCATATCATCTTTAAACACTCCATAATCAATTTTATAGTTTTTCCAAGCACCTGATGTGTGATACTTGGTGTTTGTTGCGTGCTTGTTATATGGTGGAGAGGTGACGATTAGGTCGATTGAATTATCTGGTATTTGATTCATAATTTCTAAACAATCTCCAACTATGAGTTTGTCCACAAAGTCATCAGGAAAAATCATTCGGACACCTCCCCATCTGTAATTTTATACGCTAATTGGTAATCGTCGATGTAAATTTTCACATAAATTTCCTTTTTTTCTTGTATTGCATTGCCAAAGATGTCCAAAAGGTCGCTAAATTTGATTGGTTGAGCATTTTTCAAGCCTCGATGGAGCGGGGCAAGCGTTTGCCCCTGCTCATTTACTTCCTCTTTTCCAGACACAAGGCTCAAAAAGAACCTTTCAGATATAGGTGTGTCTGGATACCTCGTGGTTAATTCATTAAAAACCTCATTCCAATCGGTGTAAGGGAATGCCTGATATGCCTGTATAGCATACCAGACATACCTTTCCTTTTTCTTTGTGTATTTGCAAAAGATTTTTACAAGGCTTGTGTGGTCTATGACTTCCCAAAGGGGTGAGGTGACGATGTTTCG